>ERZ1684502.81-NODE-81-length-23995-cov-1380.056182_pt1 | contig 23995 bp, 17 predicted proteins | sample MGYA00580192_ERZ1684502 | MGnify/ENA primary metagenome ERZ1684502 (study PRJEB41476, sample SAMN13258264) | hydrothermal vent metagenome | biome: caldera [ENVO_00000096]; feature: acid hot spring [ENVO_00002120]; material: acidic water [ENVO_01000358] | place...
TAAGTGATGCTAAGAGATATTTTATTAATTAATTTCATTATATATAAACAAATCCCTCGTTATCTTTAACTTTCCTTAGTTGGCATGTCATTTTAACGAGTGTAGAAACCCACTTTATTGATAGGTCAAAAGCGAGAAGTCATATCATAATAAAATTTTTATTGCTGTTATTATCTATATAATATTATGCAAATTGAACTAACTGAAGACAAGCTTATAATAAAGCTTAGCTTTGCGGAAACGCTTATCGCGTTCAAAAGAAGGTTAGAAATCCCTATTTCATCAATTACGGATATAAAACCTTATAAAGAGTCAGGGATAGAGTACCCAGCAAAATTGGTCGGAAGCTCAATAGGCAATACAAAGTATGGGATATTCGAAACTTCAGAAGGAAAGGCATTTATGGCAACAGAGGATATAAACAATGCTACGGTTCTTTTCCTCAAAGATTTTGGTTATAAACTAGTGATACTAGATCTTGATGAAAATACCGTACAAGAGCTAAAAGAGAGAATTTCAAATCAAAAATGATTTTTGATGAACTATATTTGTAAAAGAAATTACTGCTACAACGGTGAACAGATGAGCATTAGTGGTAATATATATTTTCAGCTTAATTAATATCTTTGGCTCTAGAAGAAGATTTATAAAGAAAGATCCTTAGACGGAAAAATTAATGTCTCAACTCTAGGGTAATTATTGTATCAATACTAGCGGAATTTCAATCTCTTCTTTACTCATCCCACCATGAGAACCCTTGTAATACTTTTCCTCATCATCCCAGTACATGTACAGTTTGTTGTCCTTAGGGACCCCCGCATAATCTGGAACTTTCTCACCCCCAGTCAGTTTGATCAGTTTCTCCCTATCGTAAGTTAATAAACCGTATTTAGATAGGTATTCTCTCATATCTTTCTTTGAGATAAACATCAAATTCCTATGATCGCCAAAAGGTGGAAGAACGCTAACGTCAAGAATGTCTTTCCCAATATTTACAACACCTTCAACTTCAACATGACCGTGGTCAGCAGTAATTACTGTGCTGTATTTATCTGACAAATCACGTGCAAGGTTTTCAGCCAAAGAGTAAACCTCTCTAGCAACCCTCATTGTATGAGGGGAGTTCGGACCGAAACGATGACTTACAGCATCTACGAAAGGCAAATAGAGGAAGATAAAGTTCGGCTCATCTCTCTTAGCAACTTCATAAGTCTGTGTTACAGCATCCCAAGGAGAGAAATACGGGATAATCCTTGAACCAACTGATTTGAAAAGCCTCATTGAGGGCCTTAAAGCAGGGGCTACAATAACGTCTTTCTCACTTAGGTATGTGTTCATCTTAGGGATTTCAACGTGGTCTTCCAACAAGTTCAGTATTCTCCCATTTTCCCTATCGAAAATTCTCCAGCCCATTATGCCATGTACTCCTGGTGGAGTAGCAGTAAATATCGTGGTGAGGACTGTCACAGTTATTGTTGGAAAGACAGAGTGTATTTTCTCAGCTTTTATTCCAACCTTCTCAGCAAGGGAGTAACCAAGACCGTCAATTAAGACGAATAGGACTTTATCTTTCTGGATCCTTTTTGTAGTTTTTCCTTGTAAAGCGTTTTTTACGTCTACCGACAAGGAATAAATGCTGTTTTCGAGGTTTGGTTCAACTATCATAGGTTAAGAGAGTATACACAAGATTTAAGCATTCCCGACATAAACTATGTAAGTCTATATATTCTATTTATCTCTATATATTAATACAAATTAGTAAAGGATCTAAATTGAAAATATTTATAAGAGTTTGTTATGACTATCGCATATGAAGAATCCACTAGAAGAATATGAAAACAAAAAGCTAAATCTATTCCACATAAAGACAGCACTAATCGCAGGAGCTGGACAAGTGGTCGATGGATATGACTTAACTGCAGCATCCTTAGTACTTTTTTCAATAGAATCATATTTTGGTGCCTCATTAGAGGCCGTATCTTTAATGCTCTTTGCTTCAATAATCATTGGAAACATTGTAGGTGCAGTTTTGTTCGGTTATTTAGTTAGGCATGGCAGGAAGAAGTTCTATGGAATAGACGCAATGTTAATGATTTTCGGTGCTCTGCTAACGCTTTTTGTTACTACTCCCTACGAACTAGTCTTATTAAGGTTTATTCTTGGCGTTGGCATTGGTGCTGATTATGTTCTTTCTCCTTTAATAACTGCAGAGTATGCAAACGTTAAGAATAGGGGAACACTCCTTGGTATTTCTGGAGGTTTTATGTGGAATACTGGAGCTTTAATATCTGCTTTGGCAACGCTATCTTTAGAAAGAGTATTTCCAACTTCGGTTCTTTGGAGAGTTGTTTTAGCATTAGGCAGTGTGCCTGCTTTAGCTGTCGTAGTTTTCAGAAGAATGTTCCCAGAAACACCACACTATCTAGCATATGTGAAAAAAGACTTAAATGAACTAAAAGAAAAGTATGGTCTGACTATTTCATCTTTACCCGACTCAAGAACTATCTTAAGTGCCATTATCCCAACGTTAATCTTAGCCTCGTTAACCTGGTATTTCTACGACATCGTTGCTTATTCTGGGGTCTTCTTCGGTCCTAATGTGATTGCTGAAAAACTTGGAATAAATGGGATAATATTCGAAATCATCATCTTAGGGATTTTTGCAGTCCCTTGGAACTTCAGTAGTGGGATACTATCTGATAAGATAGGTAGAAGATCTGCACAAGCCTTAGGATTTATAGGGATGGGTGTAGCGACTTTGATATTTGCCGTGCTGATAGGCAAAGTTAGTCCAATAATCACGTTGTTTATTTATGGAGTCAGCACTCTTTTTAACGCCTTAGGACCCGGAACAGTAGTAGGTTTTTGGGGAGTTGAGCTGTTTCCAGCGAAAATAAGAGGAATAACGCAGTCAATCACAGTATTGTCTGGAAGATTGGGAGTTCTAACTACTACTTTTCTATTTCCTATTTTGCTTCAAAGCTTGGGTATAACAGACGTTATGGTAATATTGGGAATAATAGGAATTGTAGCAGCTCTAGTAACTATGAGACTACCAGAGCCAAATCAGAAAAGTCTCTCACAACTTGAATTTGGTGAGCTATCAGAGTCCCAGACTATAAAGACTGAGAAAGAAGATAGAGGAGAAAAGCCATTTTAAAACTTTTTATCCAAACCTTCTATACGTTAATAAAAGTCAATTGCTCCTTTTTATTAAAATTTTTCATTGCTCTTTTTCTGAAAAAGAATTCTGTTTCACCTTTATTTATATAGTTTATATAGTTCACTATATTTTTTATACTTTTATATGAGCTAAATTGAAAATTCTTATAAGCTCCTCTTTTCACTATATCATATGAGAGGAAATAAATCTAATACAAAAGGATCTAAAAAGGAATTAATATCTGTTTTGCTCTTAGTTACTTTCCTAGCTTTTTCTTTCCTAACAACTACTACCCATACCGCATCAGCACAGACAAGGACTCCAATAAAACACATAATAATTATAATGCTGGAGAACCACGCCTTTGACTCAATTTACGGTACATACCCATTTGGTTATCCTCCAATTGTTAACAATATAACCCTTTCATTAATGAGACCAGTAAACTATATTTACAACATGTCACTTCTAACTCAGTTGAAAGCTGATGGTGGAAATATCTCATGGATATCTTTAACTTATGACGGTAAAGTATATCATCCATACTACGCAAACAGCACAGTGTTGAAAGACCCAGTAGAGGGATATATTAACTATCATATAGATTGGGATTACGGCAAAATGGACGGTTTCATCAACGGCTCTGGTGTACAGTCATTAGCTTATATATCATACGAACAAGCACCACTCTTGTGGGACTATGCTGAGGAATATGTACTCTTTGACAACTACTTCTCATCAACTCTTTCAGTTACAGTACCTAACAGAATAGACTTAATTACTGGTTTCCCTGCACCAACTAACACTGATACCCCACAGTTCGGTATATTACCTATAAATGACAGCATCCTCTATCAGCTTTCAGAATATAACATTAGCTGGGGTTGGTATGAATATGGTTACTCACCAGATTATCAGCTCCTCTCTCCAGACCTATACTTAGGTTATAACAATACTGCTCCATTGCCAGTAAGCTTATTAAAAGGTGCAAATGCTTGGAACTCCCATTACCACGACTTAACCGATTTCATAGAGCAAGCTAAGAACGGGTCTTTACCAGCAGTATCTTTTGTAATGGCTACCGGAATGATGGGGTATGATAACCACATTCCGGGTTATGATATGCATCCACCATTTAATACTACCTTGTCTATGCTCTTCTTAATGGATGTTATAAACAGTGTAATGGAGGGACCAGATTGGAGTTCCTCAGCTATATTTATAACGTTTGATGAAGGAGGAGGATATTATGACCCTGTCCCTCCACCCCTTATCTATGGGAATGGAAGTCAAGTATTTGACCCTGCAATAACTAAGTACTTACCAGGGTATTTCACCCTAGGACAAAGGATACCACTGCTAATAATTTCGCCTTATGCTAAAGAGGGCTTTATCGACAACTACACGGCATCAACTTACTCCATATTAGCCTTCATAGACTATAACTTCAATATGCCTTATCTTACGCCAATAGTAAAAGAGTTGGGTTATCAGTCAATTCTATATGCTTTTAACTTCTCTCAAAACCCAAGACCTCCATTGATTCTAACGCCTGAAAATTGGACATATCCAGTGCCACTTCAATACCCAATACATTATGGATATGTAGCTACAATAAACAATAATTACTCTACATATCAGATGCTTTACAAGAAGATGGGGATGAATGCAACCTATACTCCTCCAAAGTACTTCTTAGTAGCTAATGCGAATACCCCTACAGCAACGACTATTGTAAAAACAACCAGCAAAAGCGGTGTTAATGTTATGCATGAAGCAGGGATAGCACTAGTCGTGATAATCCTAATCGGCGGAATTGGATATGTAGCTTGGAGCAGGTTCAATAAAAAGTAATACTTTTTCTTTTTCATCTTAGTCTTATCTTTCTACACAAACCGTAGTCGCACATGATAAAGTAATTTTTGTTCGTTCAAGTCATGTTATTAATTAAGTGAAATTTGTGTCCTTATTCACATTGTGCTAAATAGGCAACTTTATCTCCATTCGGCTTTTGGTTTTACCCAGATAATTTACCTATCTTCATATTTTTAAAACGTAACAGTTTTAAACTTTTTAGTAAATTGATCTTAGCCATGAACCTTTAATCGTGTGACATTATAACATGAAATTACAATTTTATTGTAAATCACAGTCCGATTTCTTACGTAAAAATTATTAGCTCTCTAACATTCAATAGCTAATTTTCTACGTGGCAAACTCTCGGTTTATCCACAAGCTTCACTTTTTTTAACGTGATCACTTCAAAGTTTTGTTGCACATTAACTCTCTAACTTGAAGCAAAATAAAAAGTTCTCATCTTCTTACTAACCCTTACTTTTTAGGGTCTATTCTTAATTACTGTTAAACCAAGTTTAATACATGCCTACGCTTGATTTAAGGGAAGTAGAACCGCAATATAGACATAAACTCGTACTAGAGGCGTTCAATAAAATCAAAGCAGGGGAAGAGCTAGTAGTAATTGCAGACCACTACCCAGCACATCTCTTACAACTGATTTCTGGAAAAATAGAAAAATATGATATTGAACAGAAAGACGGAGGGGTTTTTATCTTAAAAGTAACTAAGAAAGCAGGAGCTTCAAAAGAAAATCCTATAATCTCTCATATCTCAGAATATAGAAAAGCAGGAGATAGTTTCACACCAGTACCCGTGTTAAGAAAAGACGAATATGGAGCCATCTTTATCTTTCTGAGACCTGGACAATATATCCCAATACATAACCCAAATTCAGACCTAATTTTGTATATAATTCAAGGCAAAGGGAAGGTACAAGTTGAGGATAAGGAATATGAAATCAGAGAAGGCTGTGCCTATTTTAGCGATAAAATTAAATACTTCTCTTGGCAAATGACGAGTAACGAAAAGCTTTACAAACTCAGCGATTTTGCAAAGCTTATGGGAATTAGTCGCAGTGGTGTTATTAAATGGATTAAGCAGGGAAAAATTAGAGCTATCAATATTCATTCACGGCAAATGGTATATCACAGAATCGGAGATTAAACACTCATCAAAGGAGATAATATTTCGGTGAAGAGAGTCTCAAATATAAAAGTTATTAAAAGAAGGGTTGAAAACGCAATCAAAGACAATTAAAAAGACCGTTTCAGTAGAGTGTTATATAAATCACATAGGGAAAAGAATTCTCTATGAGATTGAATCTGCTTACAAGAAGATGCTTGTGGAGGAAATTGATTTTGCATTGAAAAATAACGCAACTCAGAAAGTCCTTCACCAAGAATTTTACAAGAAATATCGCAAGGAGTTTCCATGGTTGCCAACGAGAGTAATAAAAGGGACTTATAGAGATGTCCTTAGGAGGGTTAAATCATTTAAAGAGTTAAAGAGAAAAGGGATAGCAAAAACTGACAAACCGGAAGTCAAAAGAGTTACAATAACATTTTCTGATTCGCAAGACTGGGAACTGAGAGACGGTGCAATATGGATTAAAAGTGATGCGGTTAAAGACGGATGGCTGGAATTAAAATACAGAGACACTAAGATTCTGCATAGGTATTTGTACCAAGGTTGGAAATTGGGTGAAGAGCTAAAGATTAAGTTAATTGACGGTAAAATACTTTGTTTCCTTACTTTCAAGAAAGAAGTAGAAGTCAAGGAAAGTAAAAACGTGCTAGCTGTTGATGTTAATGAAAACAATGTCACTGCTGTGCTTTTTAAAGATGGGAAAATTGCTGAAGCTTACAGAATTGAGACTGGTCTTGGTAACCTTGTTATCTCTTACTCAGAAAGGAGAAAGAGAATAACTAAGGGTAAATCAACAAAGGATAGGGAAGTTAAAAAAGCGTTAAAGAAGTTGAGGGAAAAAGAAAGGAAGGAAGACATTGTGTATAAAACTGCTAGCATTCTAGAGGAAATAGCTGTTAAGAACGACGCAACAATTGTAGTTGGTGAGGTGTTTAAGGGGAAGAAGAAGATTGAGGAAAAGATATACTCAAGCGAATTAAGGCATAGAATTCACCAATGGAGCGTTGCTAAACTTGTCGAAGTGTTAAGCAACAAACCAGTATATGTAGACACAGTCAACGAGTCTTATACTTCTTCAATTGATCCCTTCACGGGAAAAAGACTAACTAGCTTCACTCCCCTGACGATGCGCTATGCGTGGAGGGGGAGAAAGAGAGTTCATATTGCGAAGTTCAAGCTGAGAATTGCTGAAAATGGCCTAGATAGAGACTTAATAGGAGCAATAAACATTGGTCTCAAATACTCAAATGGGAGGCTCATGGCGTTAGCCTCGACTGAGCCCCATGCGGTGTGGTTGAGGCTGATGATACCACACTTAGGGCTAACCCTACCCATGGAATTTAAAGTGTTGAGAAATAACTAAAAGTACCATGGGTAGGGAAACGCTCTATAGTAATCGTACCTAAAGGTGTGAGGAGAGGTCTAACAGCTGAAACATATTTAGAAGGGCTTCACGTAGTAGTTCCTGCACCATCTCCAGAAGACCATGAAAAAGTGATGGAAGCCGCTAGGAGTGGGATAAAAGAAGTTAAACTATGAGAGAGGTTAAGCGATATTGCAGACTACACTATTAATAGTAACTTCTGTCGTAATGTTGCTAATTCATGTAGTAGGTAGTATAATCTCCTTTAAAGGTAAGAGTTTTCCTAAGAAAATCGGAAACTTTATTGCGTTATATGAAATGATTTTTTATTTCATAGTCATATTTAATGTTTCTGGCATCCTCCTTTTAATAGGATATTTTTATTTGTTAATTCATGTAGTAGGTGGTGTATACTACATAAAGGGTGGATTGTCAAAACTGTATATCTCAAAAGGACTTTTCTATTATGGGATTTATGAAGGAATAGAAGCGTTGTATATTGTGATGGTACTTATTACCTCAATCATTTCATGAGATAGTCAAAATATTATCATATCAAATAGGACGAGTTAGCAAATTGCAAAAATCTTTGAGGGCCCCTTACAAAATATGTAATATTACAGAGTAACAATCTTAAACCTTTTATCTCGATTTAGGACGTTCTATTCCGTTTGTAATTCATAGTTGTCAGTTGCCATTTCAAACCCAAAACTCTTAAAAACGTTTTCTCTCCAACCAAATTGTCGATGAATAGAGATATAGGGAAGAACGCGGAAAGAGAGCTGGTTTCAATACTGAGGGAACAAGGTTTTAATGCTGTAAGAATCCCTACGTCTAATTCTTCACCAAATCCATTGCCTGATGTTTTTGCTACAAAAGATAACTTATTATTGGCAATTGAGTGCAAAAGCACTTGGGAAAACAAAGTTAAAGTGAAAGAAAAACAAATCAGAAAGCTGTTTGATTTCTTGTCAATGTTTACAACTATGGAAGGGATTCCTCTAATAGCGGTTAAGTTTAAGAACATCCATGAATGGAGGATATTTATATTGGAAAAAGTGGAAGACGTCATTATTACGGCTGAGAATACTAAACCTATCGAGACTCTTTTCATAAATGAGTGGAATGAAGAAAAGGAGAAAAATCCGTTATCAATTTAAGATACAACAATAGCTCAATTTACATATTCTGTTTTTAGAGAAGCTTTATAACTCATAATGATTTTGTATGTCTACTTTAAATAAAAAACATTTTAACTTTCCAAGGAAAATATACTAAAGTTTATTTATTTATTTACTTTATTTATATATGATCTCTTTTTATTACTATAATTACTGTTGCTAAAAGTATTGCTATAGCAATTGGAGTCGTTATGTATATTTCCATATTTGATGAGGATGAAGTAGTAGCTGTAAACTGATATTGAGTTATTAAGAATCCAAAGTTATTTATTGGAATTAATGTAAGGCCAACTTCTGAAGGACTGACTGGAGAGTAAAGTGAAATAGTAAATTGTGTAGTCGTAGAATTGACATTTGATAGTTTAATTTTAATTTCATTTTCTCCTTGAGATAGTGTCACCGGTAAAGAGATTTGTTGTTTACCATAGCTTACAACTAACACTAGGTGAACAGCAGTATTCAACCCGTTGTATATCTCGATTTTTAAGTTATGTCTATCTAGTTTTGCACTTTCAACTTTGATTAAGTTAAACTGCTTTTTCACGGTAGAAATTATTGTTGACGTGTAAAGAAGGGCTTGCTCTTTAAACCAAATTGGCCCATTTGCTGGTGGTCCAGTCTGCCAAGTCCAATCACTACCTTCTGCTACATAAAGGTAGTTCCACAGAGTATTAATCAAGCTCGTAGAGTTTGGAGTTTTATTAAACAGAAGCGGAACTATCGGTGACACATTTGCACCTATTGCAACGGTATAAGCTACTAAATACTCTCTAGCTAAAGAAACATTCTGCCATATCTCAGTCTTTCCGACATGGCCATTATTCCAGTAATTTAAGTTAAGATCCCAAGAACTAACTGGCAAGTTAGTTATTATTGCTGTTGGTTTATGAGTTAGAATAGCTTGGCTTGCAGTTTGAGTAATTAACCATTGTCCTTGATATTCTGATAAAGCTTGATAGATTGCATATAAGTCAGCAGGCCCAGTTGTTGGATTAAAGATTAACGGGTTTTCTCCATCAAGCGCTACCGTTACTACTCCTCCGGGGTTATCCATATATATCTGAGCCAATTGTTGTATTAACTCTTGTGCGGTAAGCTGAGGAGGTTGGCTAAAGAACTTAAAACTAAATTCGTTGGATAACGTAGTATTCCTAAACAAGACTATAATTGTTTGACCTAAGTTGTTCTCTACAATAAACGGTTGATCCGGATTCAACGTACCATTGACTAAAGTTACGTAAGGGAGAAAAGCTTGTTCATCAAGCATTGTAAAGGATACGTTGCTTTCGTTATATAAACCTACTAAGTCCATATCGAATGCCATTTCTGGTGTCCAAGTACCGTTAGCCCATATCCCAAAAACTTCATGAGTTAAATTCTCACCCATTCTTATTTGTGCTAGAACATCACTCCAATAACCATCTTGAAGTAGTAAGGGCTGTAGTGGATGATAGAACGGTACTGTTAGAACATCAACTTTACCTTGCTGTGCTAACTCTTTATATAAAGTGAGAGTGAAGTTCACAGCTTCAATGTCGTGTGTTACATTAACTCCAAAATTGGAAGTAAAAGTAGCATTAGGTTCGTGTAAAATCGTTTCCCATTGATATAGAAGAACTGGAGTAAAGTCAATTGTTACACTTACATTAGATTGCTTAATAAGTAACGCTTGTAATTCATAAGAACCTACTAGACTTCCGTTCCACACGAAGTCTTGTCCAGTATGTAACCAGACCCAAGGTTGTTCCCAAGTACCGTTAGGAGCTACATAGAGAGGTTGATGCATATTCCATACAATTACGAGGCTTAACGGCTTCTTTCCCGTGGTATTTAAAACGTATAAAGCTGGTAATGTGGCTTCTCTTTGAAGAGTCCCGTTAGAGTAAATGTTAAGTGTTGGATAGTGTATGCCTTGAGGAATGTTTGATGTCGGAATAGTTACGTTAACTTGATTGTATCCGGAGTATAAAATTGTTGAAAAGTTTAATTGATAATTCAAAACTTGTATTGAAAGTACCGAGTTTATCGAATGTGAATACCCATTTTTCAGATAAATTGAAAGGATAGCAGTTTGACCTTGAACATAAACAAATCTATTGTATGTTGCATTTATAAACTGTATAGGAGAATACACGTCTTGTATTGCAAAGTTTTGTCCATTGTTAGAATACCAATGATTTGTTGTTAAATCATGATAAACCCATTGAACCCACTGCCCTGGAGAAAACGGTCCTATAAGGATTGTGTAGTTCCCCCACAACGGGTTATAAGTCATTAACTGATCAGTTATATTTGTCCAAGGCAATCCTGTCTGAGGACCAGTAGTTAGACCATAATGTATATCAAATTCATCTGGTGCTCTGCCAATAGCAGTAATTAGTATTGACCCATTTTGAAGTACTGTGGCATATGTTTGTCCAACGTTAGGTGGATTAACTTCTAGGTTCCAGTTCCAGAAAGGATGATTTTGATAGTTTATCCATTGCCCTGTTGTATTATCATAAAATACCCATGCTATCCAAATTCCATTATTAAATGGTCCTATAGTCACACTAAAGTTTTCCCCATTCCATGTCATGGGCGAATTAAAAACTTGTAACCATGCTTGTTGCGGTCCACTCTCTATTCCATAATGTAAAGTGACGTTATTATTCTCTGGTATACCGGATATAAAAACTGTTACGTATCCGTTGCTTGTAACACTGAAATTAACGTTTATCGACTGTGATGACGCCACACTGGTTGTTAGAGGTACTATTAGACTGAATAGTAGGACAGTTACTATGAATGGCTTTAGAATACGTACTTTCATAAGTAATAGAAACAATTTGTCATTATAAACTTTTCTGTTCAATGTTAAGAATAATTCAGTCACGTTAATTATTCTCTAATTTCAGACAAAAACATAGACATATGCAAATAAGAATTTTGATATTATTTATCATATTAGTAGTAAATACTAAATTAAATATCATTATAAATAGGCACCGGTTTAAATACTTATAGTCTAGTATAAGCATACATAAGACTTTTAAATAACTAAATAGAAAATAAAATCGAAGGTGAATGTTTTGAGTAAAAATAGAAAGCTTAAAGGCGTATCCGGTACAATAATAGCAATAATAGTAGTTATTATAATAATAGTAGCTGCTGTTGGAGTATACTTAGTTATGACATCACATCATCCTACACCCACTGTTTCCACAACCAATTCATTAATTTCTACAACTTCATCAACATCCACAACTACTACAACTTCAATTCTAAATACAAGTAACCCACAATCTTTAATGCAGTTAGTCGGTCTAACTTCAGCTCCTTCAACCCCAGTTACTATAACGGTATGGGACACTTATAGTTCATCTGAAAACCAATCATTTATTCAAACTTTAGCGCAATTTGAACAAGAATTCCCATGGATACATGTAAAAGTAACTCCTGGTGCTCAAGTTGGCACTTCACAGTTTGAGACAGCAGCTAAAGCTGGTCAAGCCCCTATTGTCTATAGAGATTCAAGTGACTCTGGTGGTGCACTATTTGCGGCTGGTCTAGTTCTTAACTTATCACAATACTTACCTCCAAGTATAACTTCGCTTTACGTACCTACTGCTATCAATGATTGGACATTAAATGGTTCAATTTACGGTTTGCCAGACGATGTAAACTATATCGTTATGTTCTATAATAAGCACTTTGTACCATATGCTCCTAATACTACTGATCAGCTAATACAAATAGCCGAGCAAGTCAACAAGACATACCACGTATGGGGTATTGCGTATGGAGCAAGTGACGAATATGGTTATAGATTTGCTGCTTGGTTCGCTGGTTATGGTGGTCAAATTTTCACAACTCAAAATGGCCAAATAGTTCCAGATCTAAATAGTTCAGCGATGGTAAATGCTCTAAACTTCTGGTATAACTTGACTTACAACCTCCATATTAACTATTTAGCACCATCATCCGGTGTAGAAGGTCAGTTATTCATTGCCAACCAGACCGCAATAATATTTGATGGACCTTGGGATCTCAATGAGTATCTACAAGCATTAGGCCCCAACCTAGGAGCCGCACCATTACCAGTAGTTAGCCAGACTGGTCTAAGAGCTGAACCATTCATAGGATCAACTGGTTGGCTAATTGCTACACCACAAGCAAGTGGAGCTTCTCCAATGCAGATAAAAGCTGCACTAATATTCATCCTTTATGTTACTAACTATCAATCAGACTTGAGATTATGGGATGTTGCACATGATATACCAGCTAATATGCAAGCATACAACGCAGCATTAACCGAGTTGAAAGAAGGCAAATTGCAACCAGCATACTTAAATCAGATAATGGAAGGGATATTAGAACAAGCACAATATGGTCAGAAATTCCCCAACATCCCACAAATGGCTTATTACTGGGACTCATTCCACGAATATGCTAGTGAGTTCTTTGCCCAAAAGATAAGTGCTAATCAAGCAGCCCAAGGAATGGAGCAAGCATTTGTCCAGTCATTAATACAAAATGGATTAATGTCTACAATATTGCCTCCACCACCAATATTCTTAATTCCATACATAATGTTATTAGTCCCCGTGTTAGTAGCTCCTATAGTTAAAATAAAGGGGAAATGGTGAGGGTAAAATGAAAAAGGACAAAGTAATCAATTTTTTCTATATTCTTCCCATATTCGTAGTAACTCTATTTCTCTTCCTTTTCCCTCTAATATATTCCCTTTACATTTCGTTTACTAATTTAAGCCTCTTGCATTTCTTTAAATATAGTTATGTTGGACTAGCAAATTATATTATTATATTTAAATATGGATATTTTCTTGTTTTACTCAAAAACACTTTGATCTGGACTATAGGTAGCTTAGTAACTATGATGGGATTAGGATTTGCATTGGCTTTAATTCTTAACCAATCAGATTTAAAGGGGAGGTCAATATTTTATGCTATTTTAATCTTACCTTGGGCTTTTCCCGGTTTTATATCGTTACTGATATGGCAAGGTCTATGGGTAGACCCATACGGAATGATGAATAGGTTAATTTTACCAATGCTTCACTTACCTAGAGTGAATTCTTTAACTTCAACAGCTGATGCGTGGATAGAATTAATAGTAACTAACGACTGGCTATCCTTCCCATATTTTATGACAGTGTTTTACTCAGCACTTCAAAGCATACCTAGGGAGCTATATGATATTGCTGAACTTGACGGCGCTAACGTTTTTACTAAGTTCTTTACTATTACATTACCATCACTTAAAAAAACAATTGCGTTTGTATTTATAACAAGTTTTGTATTCACGTGGAACAACTTTTATCCTATTTATGTTTTAACTGGTGGAGGTCCTGGAATTTCCACAGAAACGTTTATAGTGTACGCTTATCAAGAAGCATTCAGCTATAGCAATTTCTCTTTAGCAGCTGCATGGTCAGTCATATCAACATTATTTGTAATTGTATTAGGTATAATAGTTATAAGATATACGCATATTTTGGATTCATTTACATAAGGTGGGAAAATGATTCAAGTTAAAAAACACAAAATATTCAAAATTTTAAGATTAGGAATCTCGTATATAGTGTTAATAATAATGGCTATAGCCTCAATATTTCCTCTCTATTACGTCTTTATGACATCTTTCAGTAATGCTCCAAATTTGATCTCGTTAGCGATATCAGATTTGTTCCCCAAACACCTATACTTTACAGCTTACAAAGAATTACTCACAACAAACTTATACGGAGGGTCATTCCCACTTTGGCTTAGGAACAGTTTAATATTAGCAGGATCTACTGCAGTAATCTCGGTTTTGCTGGCTTTAATAACTGGATATGCACTATCTAGACTGGACATCCCTGCTAAAAAGACTCTGGCTACATTCATTTACATTGTCACATTCTTCCCATATACAGCCACAGCAGTGCCACTTTATTTGCTCTTCGCAAAATTTCACTTACTTAATTATATTGGGTTAATTCTCGCTTATACACCTGGGACATCAATATTTGCAGCTTTTATAGCGAAACTAAGCATAGACTCTATTCCTGCATCTTATGAAGAAATAGCGATGATAGATGGGTTATCGAGGTTCCAAGCATTTTTAAGGATAATTATGAGACTTGCATTACCAGTTGTTGCTTTAACCGCAATACTAGGATTCAGTGGAGCTTATCTTGATTTTGCATTAGCTTACTCATTCTTATTACCTAATATAAGAGCATGGACAGCAACAATAGGTCTTTATTATATGGCAGGATTGATAAATCCTGCAAGTGCGCCAGCATATAATTTATTTGCCGCTGGTGCAGTTATAATGGGGATACCTTTAATGGCTCTCTTCATAGTCTCTCAAAAGATGATGACTAGAGCATATAGTAACTTAGCTGGGGTGAAACAATGACAAGTTATGTTAAGTTGGAAGATATATGGAAGACATTTGAAGAAAAGAAGAAGAAAACGGAAGTACTTAAGGGATTAAATCTAGATATAGAAAAAGGGGAGTTCGTAGTTGTATTGGGTCCTTCTGGAGAAGGAAAGACTACGATTTTAAGAATAATATCTGGCTTACTTAGACAAGATAAGGGGCATGTTTATTTAAGAGGAAAAATTGTCGATGATTTGCCCCCCAAAGACAGAAACGTAGCAATGGTTCCCCAAAACTACGCACTTTACCCATTTATGAGCGTATATGACAATATAGCGTTTCCGTTAAAGGTGCAACACACACCTAAGGAGGAAATAAGGAAAAAGGTCTTAGAGGTAGCTAAAATGTTGAGAATAGACAACTTGTTGGATAGGAAACCTATGCAGCTAAGTGGAGGACAGATGCAAAGGGTTGCAATAGCTAGAGCTTTGGTAAAAGGGGCTGATATAATACTAATGGACGAACCACTTTCAAACCTTGATGCACAAGTTAGGGTTATGGCTAGAGAAGAGTTAAAAGAGTTACATAGAGAACTTGGGACAACAATAATTTACGTTACTCATGATCAGACGGAAGCTTTAAGTTTAGCAACTAAAGTAGCAGTACTTCATGACGGTGTAATTCAGGCTTATGGAGATCCAATGGAAGTATATAAAAGGCCTACTAACGCCTGGGTAGGGAGCTTCTTAGGCAATCCACCTATGAACATAATAAAAGGTGTAGTCGATAGCGATTCAATAATAGTTGAAAACTATAGGCTGGGAATACCTAAAGATTATAAAGACTTAGTAAAGAGTGGGGAGAAAGTACTCGTTGGAATAAGACCTGAGGACATGGAAATAGATAATAATGGAGTGTTAGAAGGAACAGTGCAGATGGTTGAGGATTTGGGAGCTTATAGTATATTACATATAAAAATAAATGAGAGTATGATAAGGGTCTTAGAGAAATCAATATCTAGGAGAGAAAGAGGAGAAAAAGTCAGAATATCTGTGGACGTTGACAAGATGGTTCTCTTTGATGCGTCAACGGAAAAGAACTTACTCCTCGAACGAGGAGTGAAAAAGAATTGAAAACGTTCCTTTCTTCTCTCCTTCTCCTCCTTCTCTTTATTTCGTTTTTTCTTATTCCGATTTCTTTTGCTTCCGTTTATCAAACAACTCCTTACTCTTCTCCCTCTTATTTACTTTTAAACAACTGGGAAAACCAATCAATTTGGATTGTAACTGGAGTAAAAGTTCCAAACCCAATACTTAACGGTTTCCCTCTTTACAACTCTTCAATTAGAAACCTTTATGTTGCACCTTATGGCATACTTAACTTTACGCTGTGTTTTAACGTAAACGTTTCTTCTGCCTTCCTCACGCTACAAAATAAGGTAGTTCTGGCAAGTAATCACGGCAACATATCTTTAATAATGCCACCGAAAACCCCTTACTTACTTGTTTTGGTAGATGCAAACTCAACCTTTTCCATGACTATTTTTACTAACTCAACTTACACTGAGAACACAACTACAATGACAATAACCTCAACACCAGTAATCTACGTCTCTACTAACTCAACTATACAAAATGAGAAGATAAATGTGGGAAGAGGGCATTGGTATGTAGAAATTAGTGTTAACAGAGAACCTAATGTAAGCATAAGTTCTCTAGTCAAACTAAATAATCATGAAGTTGAACGTTGGTTAAACTCATCTAAATCGCCAAAAGGACTTCCAACAACACTGATGAATGAATACTACCTTTCCTTACTTCTAATAAAAGATGATCAAAATCCCTATTTAGGTACATTTGCTGCTTCTCCTTCCCCAATATATTTATACTCTTGGGTTAGGGATTCTTCCTTAACTGCAATGGCTTTGCAAGAGGCTGGACATTACAACTCAGCTCTTAAATTCTGGCTTTGGATGAGTAAGGCAAAACAACTCCTACTTGGAGTTTGGTACACAAGATACAATTTTTACAACGGGGAACCGGACACAACATTTGGAATCCCGGAGCTTGACAGTATAGGACTCTTTGAAATCGGCGTGTACGATTACTATAACTTAACCGGTAACATTACATTCCTCCAGGAGATTCTTCCAACTGTCGAGAAAAGTGTTGAATTTCAAGTTTCCCAAATAAACCAATCTAGGTACAGTCTGATTCCCCAAGATCTTAGCGTATGGGAAGATAGAGATGCTTATCATTTTTGGACTGAGGCGTTTAACGACCTTGGATTGTTGGCAGTTAGCAAAATCTACAAGGCTCTTGGCTTCTCTAACTATACTTCTCTGATGAAAATTGAGGAAGAGTTAAACCAAAGTATACTAAAAAACTTCTGGACTGGGGAATATTTTGCCTCAGCGTTAACTACTTCAGTAGTCTTTGAAAGTGGAAAGATTGAAACGGTTTTGTCTCCAGAGCCACCGTCAATAGATTCAGCAACATTATTACCAATAGACCTTGGATACTTGCCTGTAACTTCAAATTATTCCTTGAGTAACCTAGAAAGCGTTACCAAAACACTGTATGTTGGTGGTGGTTTGGATAGGTTCCCTGGCGACCTTTACCATTACTCTCAAGATCTTTACGATGCGACTGCTCCAGATCCGCCTTGGATAATAACAACAATGTTTGAGGCACTTTATTTTGAAGAAATTGGAAATTATAGTGAAGCTTTAAGTCTAATGGAGTGGGCTTATGACCACTCTCAACATGGTTTATTGCCAGAAGCTGTGAATCCTAAGCCAGAATATCCTCTGCCTACAACATCACCATTAACTTGGTCATCGGCAATGTTTGTTATTGTTGCCTTGAATTATAAACCACCGACAGTTGCTATTGTTTTATCATCTGTTTCATCTTATACTTACCCGTTAAGCCTAATCGTTATTGCCATAGTTATAATTATTGTCTTGATAATTGCAGTTTTATTACTAGCAAAGAGAAGGTAAAATATCATTCCGTAATTTTTATCTCTCTATTTATCAAAGTTTATTATTCCTTATGAGTAAAAATAATTATGGAGTGGGAAGAGCACTTAAAGAGCACAATAGACTTAATTGCTGAAGCTAAGAGAAAGTATCAACTCCTCATAGATAACGAAGGAAATCCAGAGCACGAATCAATTGAAAGTAAGATAATGAGTGTAAAGGCTTTAGGAGACGTAACCCCTCATGTTTTTCCTATAGACTATTTCCACGCAAACAGAAAAATTGCATCATTAGACTCTTCTACCCGTTATCTCCGAGATTTGTCTGTAAACACCTGTATTGTAGGTCTTTCAGTCTACAGCAACGTCAAAAACTTTATCTTTGGGCCAATAAACATAAAAACACCTTATATGGGGATAAGCAGTTACACTCCGTTTTTGAAAGAAATTGAAAGCTACTTACCCTCATCCTTGATAAGGGTGAAAAACAAGGTTGATTATTACTACGTTAATGAGTCTGGAAATGAGTATAAGCTAGATGACATAGCAGATGAATTAAGGACGGAATCTGAGACTGTAGGCTTGCAAGAGGTCATAAAAGATCATGAGTATGTGATAGCAGATGGCCCAATTTACCCTACACCTCTAGAGTTGACTGAACAAATAGCTTTAGATACTGAGGCAAGGAAAATGCACAGAATAGCTTATGGCAAACTAGTTAATGAGAGGATACAAATTCTCAATGACAAAGTGGTTGGTGTTGTAAAAAGGCTTGAGAACTCTAAAAAGCTTTACTCAGTAAACGAGATAAAGAAGATGGTAGGGGATACAAATTCTAAGGATGTAACAATACTCGAAATGCTCGATGAGAAGTACTGCAAATCAGACTTCCCTTACATCTGTGTCATAGGCCCTTTTGAAATACAGTACAACTTGAAAGTTGACTATGAAGGGAAAACTGTACTAGGTAATGCTCCTCCTAAATACTCCTATTACGTAATAATAAGGAGGAACAAAATGATAAATCCAACTTTTCTAAGACTTGAAAGCATAAGTGAGAAAATGGCTAAAGAACCAAAGGACAATGAGTACCTTCACGTTGTTTTATCCAGTATAAGCGAGAAGACACTGCTACCTGCTTATATTGAAATCGCAGATAGGATGAGTAAAAGAGTAACAAAGGCAATGTTTGTATATGCTTTTGAGTTGGCTTCCGGTAAACTAAATATTGTGCACGACGATAAATTAACTTACATTAGGGATATAACTGAACAAACGGAATGATTTTTCTGAAGTTAATTTAAATTAGTTAGTTGAAGAAAGAAAAGAAAAAGTATACGTGAGCTATAGGAAGAAAAAGTGTTGGTTTTACCCCTCTCCCTCCTTTTTGTCTTCTCCGTCTAACAGAGTCATTATAGGTACTTCTTTAAACCTCAAAGAGTTAACTATAGCCATTCCAGGCTGAGCATACTTAAGGAAGTCCTTGAACTTCTCCATGCCTAAACTGTTCAACACACGCTCCTCATTTCTCATCACTACTTTAGTGTTTGTTAACTGTACCACAAGTGGATTTAAGTCATCGGGCACGTGAGTGGCTAAGATTACTCCAATATTCCTCACCCTTCCTAACCTCATAATTCTGTTTATCAACCCCTCAACTACATCTTTTGCAACGTCCTCCCTGTTAGTTTGAGGGAAATATTCGTGAGCCTCGTCCATGATTATAAGGGTTAAATCCCCTCCTTTATGTGTCCTTTGGTACTCTGTGTCCTTCCACTTAAAGAAGTCATCAAGGATCTTATAAGCTACAGTAGCTACAGCCTCAACTGAAGCTGATTTATTCATAACCCATGTCAAGTCAACTATAACATCATCATAGTTTGAGAAAATCTCACCCGGTAAGAAGTCAAAAGTCCCGGGTACTGTAAATATGCCATACCTCTCGTAAGCTTTTAAGACCCTAACTATTACGTCTTTGGTGGTGTGATAGATATCCAAGTCTTTTATAGCTGACCTAAAAGCAGTTCCAGTGTTGATAAACATAGCCTTTCTGCTGTTTTTGCTATCAATAACCACAATCTGTTCTGCATTATTGTTAGAAGGGAAACCCTTTCTAGAAACACTTGAAATTTTACTAAGGTTTAAGTTTAAGGTCTTAGCTAGGTCATCAAGGCTGACATACACACTTTCGATTAACTTGCCCGGAGTAAGGCGGTCTCTCATAATGTTGTTAAAGACATAATTCACTATATCCTCCTTTTTCTTTTGATCCCCTCCAATAAACTCAGCAGCTTCTTCAAGTGCTTTTTCTATCTTCTCGAACATCTTTTCAACTATCGATCCCCAGTACATTGAAGCTCTTGATGTAAAATACGGAGTTATCTTATCGAATTCCTCTATGTTAGAGTAAAAGTTGATAGAGTAAGGGACAAGGAATACCTCGCTATTACCACATAGAACTTCAGCACCTCCTTCAACCACGTCAACACTGTCACATCCATACCAATTTGCAAACTCTTCAGCATGGTCTTTAACAGAAATCTTGTGAGTATCTTTTTCATAAACAACTGGCATAACGACTGCGAATTTCTCTTTACTTTTCATCAGATGATGGACAAAGTCTCCTTGTCTGTCAAAAACCAGTGTTTTCTTCCTTGTGTGGTTGGTGATCATGTTCTTTAAAAGAGTAGTCTTTCCAGAGCCAGTAGTACCAATAATTAAGATATGATGAGTTAAAGCCTCTTCGTCTAGTCTAACCATTGCGTCAATTGTGTCTCCTCCAGAAAAGATTTTACCTATTGTAACACCAGATGAAGGGATACTCAGCAAATCCTTTATCAGAGTTGGATTTGGAATGAACACGGGAGATTGAGGGTCTACTGGTGAAACAGCTGGTCTTATCTTCTTTAAACTCCACTTTTCTTCGTCACGGGAGAACTCAGCCTCAGTTATAGGCTTGATTTCAACATATGCAGGGGTCATAATAGTTGAGGGGTCTTCATGGTATTTAATCTCATTAATTCCCATTCTTGCTAGAACATCAGATCTGGAGATAGAATAAACTTGACCTAAAATAACAATTGGGCGAATGATACTCCTAATAGCTAAGTATTGTCCTCGCTTCATGTCTGCATCAAGGTAATTTTCAAAATCAATATCAATTCCTATGTATTCGCTATCATTAATCGTTATGTCACGATAGCGTGTAACCCTCCCAATAATTTTCCCGTTTTCTGAAGCGTGAGATTTAGCTTCTTCAAGCAATTTTAAAAGGTCTTGTACCATAGATATAGTTGGTTAGTTAAAGAATATAAATATAACTCTACGAGAATGGGAAAAGTTGATGACAATTTTTTCGTCTTTTTGAAAAATCCTCTATCTGGCACTGACTGTTTTCACCGTATTTAACAAAAGACTTAAATCTAGTCAACGCGGATTTTTCAGATTAGCGAAAAAGGTAGATGGGCCATTTTCAGGTCAGCGTAAAAGTATTTTGAACAAGGTTATCGGAAAATTGATTTGTCAACGGCTTAAATGAATTATTTATCATGATTTTAAATATAATTGCTCTTCTTTATTCTTATCTACGATAAAAGTGAAGATTAATTAAATCAGATGTTAAAATGCTCTGCCATTTGTGGGAAAAAGAGCTGGGACATCAATTTACACAAAATTACATTTGAGTTATGAGTAATAGACATACCTTGCTTTCATCCAAGAGATTCTGTATTTATTTCCTTTGCAAAAATCATTAATAGTGATGTCGAGCCTTTGAGGTAATAAAATGAGCATTTATTTAATGAATAGTTTCTTCTCGTACTCTCCTTGTTATTATCACACTCTTAACACATGATCAAGGCAGTTTACAAAAACGTTGTGCTGTATTTTAAAGACAAGGAATCTTTTTCTCTATTCATGAGAAAATATAATATCCCAAGTGATGAAATAAAAATTATTGAAGAAGGCTCTTTATAAAATCTTTCGTTTTTTCGTCTTCCACGAAAAGGTAAATCCCTTTTATTCCTCTAGTTAACATAACGTAGTATCTATTCTTCAACAGTTTAAGTCCCAGTTCCTTACTGCGTTTAGCTATGTACTTTAATCCATACTTACTTCCACCTACAGAGTCAGTAATGACTGAAGGATTTATCTCCCATTTTCCTCTCCAAATCAAATCTCTACCCCAAACAACACCTACATGCTCAGCTTCAAACCCTTGTGCACCATAAACAGAAGCACATCTGGTGAGGTCTCTTCTCTTGTTTGACCAGTAAGCTGGGTATTCTCTCTTCTCATCCATTAACCACTCTATCCTGTCTTTTCCTATAATATCAAGCAGATCAACACCCTTGTATAAATCTAATTCTGGGCTAATCCTTACATTTTTCTTTGGGTCTTTTCCCTCTTTATCCCCTTCAGTTTCAGTGAAAGCACAGATAAGCGCTCTATCATCTTTCCCTTTCAGTGTGTTTAGCAAGTCTTCAATCTTATCAAACACTTTGATTTCAATGCCAATGTCTTTGGCTTTTTGAGGCTGTCCCCAAAGTAAGCTCCTAACCCATTCCAAGTAATTCTTGTTCTCTCTATAAACTGAGTTAAGCGTGTATTCAACAGCGTTTTTGGCATATTTTAAGAAGTTCTCCCTTGTGCCTGCTTCTTCACCTATAAGGATTTGGGAGTCATCGTAGAAAAGAACTCTCACTTTACCTCTCCTCAATGCAATCTCAATATTGCTTTCCTTCATTCTTTGAGCTTCATCAAATATTACTAGATCAATGTCTTGGTCAAATTTAGGTTCAGCAACTCCAGTACCAAAACCAGTAGAATAGAACATGATTGCTCCGCTAACTTCATGAAGGACATATCTTAATGTGTTCAGCAATCTATTGTTTTTATAAGCCAATATTGTTCTATACTTTCTCTTCAAACCTTCAAAAAGGAGCGTTAGTGCAACTAATGTTTTCCCAGAACCGCTCTCTCCCCTAACTAGGAAAGTCTTCTCTTCACCATTTTCTAATGCAGAAAGCACGTCATCAACTAGCTTAACTTGCTCTTCACTAAGACCATAACCTCTTGACAAGAGAACTTGAGAGGCGTTGTTCAGCATTTCTTTCCCATTCTTCCTCAGCAACTCAACTAAGGAATCAGTAATAGACAGCTTCCCGTTGATGACTTCTCTTATTCTTTCTTCCTTAACTGGAGTAAACTTCTCTACCTCCTCTCTTAGCTCTTCACTGTCAGTAATTACTCTGCAAGGCAAAGAGGGCATTTCCACGGCATTGTATGCAACAACAACCCCTTCAAACTTGACTCCGGAGGAGTGAAAATAGTTCAGCTTGTTTACGTAGTTTTCAAGCTGATAACAAGGGTTTATTTCCTTTTTCCCATCAGCCCTTACAAGGTAGTCGTTAATTACCTCAACCTTTCTCCACCCTTTCATCTCAACAACTAACCCTTTTGTGTCATTTACAAACACAAAGTCTGCTCTTTCCCCGAAGATTGGTAGTTCAGCAATTACTGGCAGAGTTATTCCAGCGTGAATAAGGAAGTCTAAACTCGATTTCCAAGCATTTATTTGCTCTTTCTCTGGTTCCTTTCCATAAGTGATTTCAAACTCCCTTACTAAGTCATCAGCAGTAATCTTTTCCGGAAAGGAGACAATTGGTAATACCATATTATTAAATAAGAGAAACAGTTTATAAACTTGTAACGTCTCTACAGAGATAAAATAGCTTAATCATCACCTCTTTCTTCTCGTCATAACAAGTAAGAAGAAAATCAACACGATAATAACTGCAATAAGTAGATAATTGACAGTCGGTTGCTGTTGATTCGTTTTGCTAATGATTGTACTTGTAACAGAAGCAAGGGTCTTTGAATGCTCTTGTGTTGTTGTAGATTGATTTACAGTGTTTGCTTGTGTAGACTGAGATG
>ERZ1684502.82-NODE-82-length-23714-cov-1611.346464_pt1 | contig 23714 bp, 30 predicted proteins | sample MGYA00580192_ERZ1684502 | MGnify/ENA primary metagenome ERZ1684502 (study PRJEB41476, sample SAMN13258264) | hydrothermal vent metagenome | biome: caldera [ENVO_00000096]; feature: acid hot spring [ENVO_00002120]; material: acidic water [ENVO_01000358] | place...
CGAATACATCTAAAAGCCAATAAGTTGCTAAATAATTTAGCCGATGGATTATTATAGACTCTTAAAAATTTTTAAATATTGTATTTTCTTACTAAATTTTGATCTAGGTGGCTAGAGTTGATATAGAGGGATCAGGGAAAGCTATAGGTCTTGGATCATGGATGGGGATATTAATAGGAAGTTTAGATTCTTTGTCTTCTATAATAAAGAGAGAGCAAGCAGAATGCTTAATTAATGCTCTTAGAAGATGGAGAAAAGAAGGGGTTCAGCTTAGATAGGTGTTTATAGACCTATGTAAGCTGAACCCCTTTCTTCACACTCCAATTTCTGATGACGAAAACGAGGTAAAAAATGAGGCATTTAGAATCGCTGAGATAGGTAACAAAATATATCAGAACGCTAAAGAAAGATTACTTATAAAAAGACAATATGAGGCAACAAAATTTATAGGAGAATGTTTAGTCGAAGTGGCAGAACCTTCTAGGGATTTAGATCGACAAGTAATAAGGGTTATCCAATGTACTATTTATAGAGTTGGGGCAGAAGAGTGGTTAGGTAACTCTAAACATAAGCGAGAATGAAATTGTCATAGAAGGAACAACGAACTTTAAATGGAAGTACGTTAAGATCGCCGTTTCTTCTATATTGAGTACCTGAGAAGCTTAGCTCTATTGAATGTTAACAAATACCTCCTCGTCTCGTACTAATTTTCTATTCTTGACCTGTAGTACTTTCATAGAAGGAAAAGCCAAGCTTTTAAAGAGCTTATCACTAATACTTGCTGTTATTATTTCCCTTTAGACGCTTTTAAATCAACGAATCTAGGATTAAATCTACTAATCAATAATTTAGAGATTTGTTAAAAATGGAAAAAAGAAAAGTTAAAACATTTTCCTCTTTACACAAAATTATAAAGATCTATTAATTAGTAAATGTTTCTAATTAACTTTAACTTCCAATTTCATACTAGCAAACATCTCCCTTAGTTGCATGTTTATATACTATGTTTTCATAGTATATCTTATGAAAGTTCAAGTTGTGAAAGATTACTATTACGTCACAATGTACGACCCACAAGTCAAAAGACCTAGACGGTTCTATCTTGGTAAAGGGGAGAGAGGGAAAAGGATGGCTGAGTTGGTTGAGTTTGCAAGTAAGTTAAAAGTGTCAGAAGAGGAAAAGAGAGACTATCTTGAGTACTATCTTGATAAAGAAACGAATATGACAAAAAGTGAATACTTAATAATGTCGTTTGTTGTTAGCGAGTTCTTATGGGAGTGGAGTGGAAGTTCAAGGAAGTATTCAGAAAAGGAATAAAATTTGTAAAGCACTAATATCCAGATTATATAGTAATAGGGAGACTTGCAAGAAATGTGGCTCGTTAGATCTTAACTTAATTGCCTATAATCCGAAAAAACTTATGAAAATAGTATTATTAATAATCAAAAGTCTGTAGCCCGCTTTCAAGGTCGAAAGAGGTTAGATTTATGCTTTCAGTTAGAATACTTTAGATAAAAACAAATTATAAAATTTCAGAGAAATTTAAACTTCACAATATCCATTAAAGGCTAAATTATGTATATATTGTATTCTTTTACTTTCTATGTTAATACGCTCATTTTTTAAAACTATATGCATTCATCGCATTGGACGAAACCTCTTTATTGAAGATTTTGAGAGTTCTGACTCTTTGTGATTAATCTTTGTCTTAGCTTTAACAACCTCTTTAACGCATTTGATTTTATTTTTCTCCAATCATCATCAATGTTAGCTCTTAACCTCACAAGGATAACTATATGCTCTTTATCACTTTGTTCGCTAATATATGGTCCTTCAACTACATCAAAGTCTCTGATCTCTTCTTTTACCATCTCTTCCAGCTTATCAAGGTCAACTGAGACTAAGGGGTATTCTACTCTTATATTTATTATCTGTTCCTTAGAGTATTTAGACGTATAATCAATAACCGAAGAATCTAATAACACAATGTTTGGTATTCTTAATTCTCTCATGTTTTCAAGAAGAATTCTAGAATAAAATAAGTCTATTTCGACAACGGTCCCTTTATATCCTTGTTCTATGAAATCCGGTGAAAAATATTTATAAGCAGGGAGTTGGGCCGGATAATAAGGTACTTTTGTTGATACTATTCTTACCTTATCTCCTACCGTTACATATCCCGTTAACATTATCAACAAACCGGCAAAGAAATTGCTTAGTATTGGTTGAAGAGCAATACCAACAACTAAACCTGCAAAAGCGCTACCTGCGATTAGTCCAGAAGAACTTACTCCTAACGGTATTAAAATTGCAAGAAAGACTACGATATAACCTAGATATTTTATGCCATTCGCTAATACGTTTGCTTTTATTCCAAGTTTTTGTTGGGTTGTAACCCTGACAGCTTCTGATATCGAGACAACAATCCAAAGCCCAATTAGAATATATAATGCTATTTGAAGATAATGAACTATTAATAATATATCACTCGCGTTAGAAGGTCTTACTATTCGTAAAAAATATGATGTTATTGTTTCTAATAATACACTTAAAACAATAAGGAAGACTGCTATAATAAGACGAAAAGTAAACCTCATTGTGTATTAATGCTGATAAAGTATTATAAAATTAGGTAAGGAGAAAAATTTACGCGGGCCCGCCGGGATTCGAACCCGGGACCTACGGGTATCTCCCTACCTTTCGTTACGTTAAGAGCCCGCCGCTCTACCTGGCTGAGCTACGGGCCCACAAAAATCAATAAAAAGCCTAATATTTAAATTAATCGCTATTTAGCTTCTTCTACCAGTTGTTAACATAACATATCCTACATAACCTAGATATCCAAAGACTCCGAGGATAATAAGGAAGTTGAGAACTTTTATAAAATAGTCTGAAAGCTTAAAATTTCCAATACTTATCTGAAGCCCAAGAAAGATTATCTCAAATGAAAGGATTATTATAAATACAGATACCGCTATCAACCCTAAACCCATCAATCTAATTTTTATGTAATTCATTAAGCAAATCCCTCACAGCCAATCTGACAGCCTCCTTTGATGAGTATTTTGGCTTCCAACCTAACTTCTTTATTTTACTAATATCTAAAAGCATAAATCTCACATCCCCAACCCAGCCTCTTCCATCTCCCGGGTCAATATATATATGTTCTGGAGAGACGCTCATTTCCTCTTCAACAATCTTAGCAATCTCATCAACAGTTATCCAGTCCTCATTTCCTAAGTTATAGACAGAGTATAAGCCATCACTTTTTTCAGCTAATAGTAACATTCCCTCAATCGTATCGCTTATGTAAATGTAACTTTTCCTTTGCTTTCCATTCCCAAGGATTTCTAGTCTCTTACTATTCTTTAAAATTTTGTGTACAAAATCATATATAACTCCATGCGAAACTCTTCCACCAATCACATTAGCTAATCGTACAGAAACTCCCTTTATCCCATATACTCTAGAATAGTACTCTACCATTTGCTCTCCAATGAGCTTATATAGGCCATAATTAGAGATAGGTTTTAGTTCAGCATCTTCTGGTGTAGGTATTTTCTGAGTTTCACCATATACTGTAGAAGAGGAGGCAAACACTATAGCTTTAGCATCATTTTTCCTTGCTATCTCTAACGTGTTAAATGTAACTTTTACATCTCTTTCAAAGTGTTCAACAGGATCTATCATAGATGTTCTCACATCTGGGTTTGCAGCTAAATGAAAAATTACAGAGTCTTTTGGTATTTTTATTTCTGAATCTTTTCTGAGGTCTGTTCTTATGTATGTTGCTTTCTGATTAATGTATTTACCATAAGAAAAATCATCTATTACAATAACTTGGTCTTTAGTAAGTAAGTAGTCTGTTAAATGACCGCCAATATAACCAGCCCCTCCTGTTACTATGTAAACCATACATTAAAGATAGCTAGTTAATTTATATAATTAAGTGAAAGAGGAAAAGAGGAGGAGAGATATATTAACAAAATTATTTTAAGTTAAGTAGTTACGTACTATATCATGTATCTTATTTTTGAAAACTTCTTTGCTAAAATTCATAGCTTTTTCATGCATTTCTTTACTTAAAGCAAAAGAATTCTCTGTTATTAGTTGCTTAGCTATTGAAGCTGCTTCCTCTAAACTAGAATACGAAAACTCTGGCACTATTTCGCTTCCTCCGCTTTCTTTCGGAACTATAGGTATTAATCCTGCCGCCATAGCCTCAACTATAGGTATGCCAAAATGCTCTCCTATCGTTGGATGAAAATATAACTTTGCCTTTGAAAGTACTTTCAGAACTTCTTCCCTTGGCAAATTAGGAAGAAACTCAACGTTTGCCTTTAGTTTTTCTTTCAACCTAACAAGTTCGTTAAAGTACTTTTTATCATTCGAGTTACCTATAATAATGCCTCTGATCCCACTCACAGAAGAGAAAACAATAGAATTCTCTAGCATTTTACCTCTTTCAAATCTACCTATTGTTACGAAGTAGTTTTCCTTTTCTCCAGTAAATGCTTTCGAATAAAATTCGACATCCACGGGAGGATATATTACTTCTGGTAAATTGATTGAATAAGCCTCTGCTATTGCCCTGGCTGAATAATAAGAGTTTGCGATTATCTTTGCTCTTTTAGCCTCATCTTTCATTCTGGTTATTATAAACTTAAATGGTAATAGGTAAAGTTTCCAAAATAGGGACTTTGAATACTTGCTAGGAACAGAAGAAATCGCTGGAGCCCCAGCGTAAATTATGTGGGGTGCTATAGAGGAAAGCGGAAGAAGAGTACCAGATACATTGAGAAAGACTTCTGGTTTTAATCTCTTAGCAGGGAAATATACTAAAAGCCTTTGATATTTGTCAAATCTTCGCAGATGAAAAGGGAAAAGATACTCGGCATTTAGAGAAGAATCGTAAGGTTTTCCAGCACTAACTGCTATAAAGTCAATTTTGTGCTCTGTTAACATCTCAAAAGTAGTCTTATATACATATCCTTCTCCACTATATCCTTTACTAGCACCTAAACCATGTGCTATAACGGCTACCTTTATTTCCTTCATTACGCTAAGAATTAGTAATGGAAATTATTATACCAATTGGTCCTTCAGATAAACTTGAGTGGATAAAAAAATCTGTAAGTTCAGCTTTACAACAGCAGGCCAAAGTAATTATTTATGATAATAGTGAAAGGAAAGACATACAAGAATTTTTCGAAAGCATAAAGAGTAAAATTGTCTATGTAAAAGACCAAAGGATGAAAAAAGTAAATATGGCTAGATTAAGAAATAAAATGCTAGAGTTGGCTGATGAAGATTACGTAATATTTCTCGATAGTGATGTTGTAATCAATAGTGCAGAAAAAATGATAGAAAAACTTAGAAACGGCGTTTCTTTTACCTGGATGCATTATGCGTATCACGAAGAGGATATAGACAAACCTCTAAAAGTTGGAGAAAATAATCCAAACCTAGGATGCGCAGGGCTAAATGTAGATGACATTAAAAAGATTGGAGGATTTGATGAAAGATATGAAAGGGGTGAAGATGTGTGGCTCTATTCTAAATTAAAAAAGCAAGGATATAGAGCAGAACCTACAGACGGAAGATGTTTACATCTTAATAAAATTCATGCTAGAGAAGATTTTAGGTCTGCAATAAAAGAAGCAAGAAGAAACCTATGGAGAAGTAAATACGATATGATGTTATTATTTGATGGGCTTACAAATATTTTGTTCTTGACTGGTTACTTATATTATGGAAGTTACTACGTAATAGGAATTCTTTCGATTTTCTTTCCTTACTTCTTATCATTATACATCCCATTAATTGGATATGGAATATATTACTATGGTGGTGTTAAAAAATATTTCTATAATTTATTACCAGGATTAGCTCAAGCTATGTCCCTTCCTTACGGTCTAGCTTATAATTTAATTAAACGAAAATGACAAGGTAACCAAACTAAAACAACTTTAAATACTCTTATGCCATTCATTTTTATGGGCCCGTAGCTCAGCCAGGTAGAGCGGCGGGCTTTTAACTGCACAAAGTAAATGGGTTGCGGGAAGCAACCCGTAGGTCCCGGGTTCGAATCCCGGCGGGCCCGCGTAAAATTACTATTGCATCACTTTGCGGCTTATATTAAAAAATAAGAACTATCAGCTTTTCTGAGACTCCAACTCCGTTACGATTCTTTTTATTGTTTTGTATTTGCCATATCTTTTATCAACCATCACTAACCCAGAGATACCAGTAGCGGGGTGTATCTTATCTTGAAATGGGACAGGGTTTAAGCCAAGTTTTTGGCAAATAGAAACAAGAGTATTAAAATCTATTTTCTTATTACTTAGTTTTTTAATTTTTCTTCCATGGCTCCTACTATCAGCTAAAAAATAAGCTAACCAAATTGCTATTTTTTCCTCTTTAAAATCCCTTAGGCTCATTCTTTAATCAGAATAGCATTTATTGTACCATCTTGGCCTGGCCTTGATGTAACTTTCGCTTTGCCTAATTCTGTCTGTATAATAGCACCTTTTACTATAATATTTCTTCTAGCATATTCTCTATTAGCAGGGGTCTGTATAACTGATACGATCTTTGCTTTTTTACTCGTTTTTGTCTGAGGATCATAAACGTTAGCAAAAGTTGCATACTTAACTCTAATTTTATAATTACCTCCCATTGCTCTATCTTTCTTTATTAGTTCTTCAGCACTTACCCTTGTCTCTGTTGGTGGTGACCCTAACTCATACTTTCTCTTATCTCTATGCTTACCTTTGAGCCCACCAGTTATCTTTCTAAAGTCATTTCCTTGAAAATATGCCATATGAAAGTGTATTAAATGAGGAGGATTATAAATTTAAGCACCTAAAATATACGGCATCATTATATTGGAATGCACAAAAACCAAAATAACTAACTCGTGTTTACTGTTTTAAGTTTCCATTTGTTTTCTATTCTGATCAAATAAGTTAAGCCCCGAAATTCCTTTTTCTCTTTTGATAGGATCTTATCGCTCTCCAAAGATCTATTCTTCTAAAATCTGGCCAATAAGTATCTACAAAGAATAATTCAGAATATGCGATATGCCATAAAAGGAAATTACTGATTCTGACTTCACCAGATGACCTAATTACTAGATCAATATCCTCCAATTCTTTATCATATAAATACTGTCTAAAAAGGTCTTCATCTATATCATCCATATTTATTTTCCCTTTTTGATAGTCCATTATTAGCTTTTTAGTTGCATCTAATATTTCCTGCCTTCCTCCATAACATATTGCAAGAGTTAATTTCCTCTTGTTATAATTCTCTGTTTTATTAGATAGCTGATTTATTATCTCCAACAGATCTTGAGGTAGACTGTCTAATCTTCCAATAGCCCTAACTTTTACTTCATATTTATATATAATATCACCATAAAGTAATTCTTCTAATCCTGTTTTTATATAGTTAAATATAACATTTAATTCTAAATTACTTCTCTTATTACAGTTCTCAGTTGACAGAGCAAAGACAGTTATATTTTTTATTCCCATCTCTAGTAGCCAAAGAAGTACCTGCTTTAATTTTCTATAACCATTAAAGTAAGCCTCATTTATACTAAGGTTATTAGCTCTTGCCCATCTTCTGTTCCCATCTGGTATAATTCCCACATGTTGAGGAAAGGGACCATTCTTTATCTGATTCCATAATACTTTCTCATATACCTTGTAAACGGGATAAAGGATAATTCTGTTTATTTTCTCTTTAAACATAACTCTTCAATCGCGTTTATATAAGTATTTATGGCTATAAATATTTCATCAATAGAAATTTTTTCATTATTTGTATGTTCTAATGTGGAATCGCCGGGGCCATAAGTTACAATTTGCTGAGTTATTGCCTTCAAAATATTCATATCACTAGTCCCTGCTTTTCTTGCTAGTCTTGGCTTAAAACCTTGTTTTATTAGCCCCCTCATTAAGGACTTTACAATTTCACTATTAACACTCACTTTAACTGGTTCTATGTCTTCAATAACAGAAATTTTACATGAACCAACTTTATCTTTAATTAGATTTAGTATCTCTTCTTTTGAATTCTTAACAGAATATCTGATATCTAGATGAAAATAACCATCTGAAGGTGTAACGTTTATATATTCACCAGATTTGAATATGGTAGGAACTATAGAGAAATCGTCATATGTACTTGGAGGCTTGTATATTTCTATAATTTTCTTTGCCATATCTACTATTAAATTATCCTTTGATGATGATGAATGCTCTGGAACCCCCTTGCATTCAACATCTAAATGTAATACACCTCTATACTCTGTTACAATGTCGTAAGTATTAGTCGGCTCTCCTACAATTATATAATCATATTTAGCCCCGGAACTCACTAATTCTCTTGCACCTCTACTTTTAGCTTCTTCATCTGAAAGTGCGGCAAATTGAACTTTATAGCCTTTTTCATTTAGGAAATATGTAGCTAAGAGCATTGCTGTTAAAGGACCTTTTGCATCTACAGCCCCTCTTCCATACACCGTATCATTTTCAACCATTGGTTGTATAAAACCAGGAACGGTATCTATATGTGAAGCCAAAAGTACATTTCCTTCTCCCAGAAAGAACGAGTTTGTATTAGTTACTTTTAGTCTTAAGTTAAATTCTTTTGAGACTTTTTCAAAAAAGGCTAGAGCTTTTCCCTCTTCTCCAGAAGGCGTATAGATTGATAAAACTTCAGTGAGTAATTCTTTTATTTTCTGTTTCAATGATTCCTTTTCTAGCTGCATCTGTAGCATCCTCCATATCTTTTTGTGTGATCATATATGGTGCCAAAAACCTTATCACGGTTACTCCGGCTTTTAATGCCAAGACTCCCTCTTCTTGCATTACTTTTAACGCTATTGCTGGAGGGAATCTTATGTCAATACCTATCATTAATCCTTTACCTCTTATTTCTCTTACTGACTTCAAATCACTTAACTTCTCTTGTAATATCTTTCTAAATAAATCACCTTTTACTTTGGCTTGTTCTGGCACATTATCTTCTCTTAAAACCTTACATGCAGCAGTAACAGCGGCCATAGCCATAGGATTTCCTCCAAATGTACTTCCATGATCTCCTTCTTCTAGTTTTTCTGCTATCCAATCCGGAAGGAAAAGTGCACTTACTGGAAATCCGCCTCCGATAGATTTTCCTGCAGTCAGCATATCTGGAATAATGCCATAATGTTGATAAGCCCATACTTTCCCAGTCCTTCCAAACCCTGTTTGCACTTCGTCAACTATTAGTAAAGCCCCAACTTTTTCTGTTTGCTCTCTCAAGGCCTTCATAAACTCTACATCAGCAGGTATTACTCCAGATTCTCCTTGTACTGGTTCTACTATTACTGCTGCTGTTTGGTCATCAATCTTCTTCAGTTCATCTAAATTGTTGAAAGTTAGAAACTCAACAGGTGACATTAAAGGCTCAAAAGGTTCTCTGTATTTTTTATTCCAAGTAACTGAAAGTGATCCTGCTGTTCTTCCATGGAATGCATTTTTGAAAGCTATAATCTTCTTTCTCCCCGTAATTTTCCTTGCAGTCTTTAGAGCAGCTTCGTTAGCTTCTGTACCACTATTTAGGAGGATCACGTTGTCCATTTTATCTGGTTTTACATTATCCAGTTCTTTAAGCATCTCGTCTTTTATTGGCGTTGAAAAAGACGTAGATAATGTCATTATATTTTCCATCTGTCTAGCGAGATATTCTATTATTCTTCTGTTTCTATGACCTAGAAACGCTACTCCTATCCCAAGGTGAAGATCAAGGTATTTTTTACCATTAGAGTCCCAGACATACTGTCCTTCTCCTTTTACTATATTAAGTCCTCTATCACCATAAAGCTGAATAAACTTCATTTCTTTATCCACTCTTCTAACTTTTTAATTAAATATTCTGAAACATTAAAATTATTTACTCTGACTGTGTTCTTATATTCTGGCACTCCATTTACTTCGTTAACAATGTAACCTCTTTCCGGATCTTCAAAAACGTCTATACCGAGAAAGAATCCTCCTATCACATCTTTTACTTTTAAAGCTAAGTCTCTTAACTCATCATCTATTTTTAGTGGTTCTGCTTTTGCCCCCAATGCAGTATTTGTTTTCCAATTCTTGGAGTTTACTCTGTAAATTCCTACTGGTGCTTCATCACCAATTGTGAATATTCTTATATCTCTATCTGGCTTTCTTACAAATTCTTGGACTAAGTAAACATACCTAAATTGTAAAGTCGTGTACTCTTGGTATTCTAGGAAGTTCCTTAGAGTATCATCATCTACAGCTTTAGCAACCATTCTTCCCCAACTTCCTTCTATTGGTTTTATAACAACTGGATAGCCTAATTTATTAGCCAATTCTACTGCTTTTTCCTTTGTATATGCTACTACTGTCCTAGGTACTTTTATCCCATGACCGGATAATAAAGAAAGTGAGTAAAGTTTATTTTCACATTTTATTAGTGATAACGAATCATTCACTATCTTGTAGTTTAAGTTTTCAAAGATAACTGAAGTTGTTACTGCTCTTGCATGAGAAGTATTCCTTTGGATTAATACATCATAATCTCCTAATTGTTCTTCTTGTTGCTGGTTATAAAAATAATAAAAATCTTTTGTATATATTGGGGTTACATTATGTCCTAATTTTCTAGCTTCTTGAATTAGATTTTTCTCTTCCCATCTTAGAAAATCATATACTACTCCTAATCTCACTCTCCCCAGTCCTCTCCTACCTGCTCTGCTAGTCTTAGTGCTAATCTTCCATGATCGTTATATACTTCTAATTGAGCTCCGCATTCATGTTCTACGATTTCTCCTGGCAATGCATCATCTGGTACATTTACGTCTCCATTGCATACGGGGCATTTTAATATCATTTTGGGATCAAATATAGCATAAGAAGTAAGTAGTTGATAAGCTTTTATGAAAATAAATGGTTCGATTTTAGAACCATACCCTAAGAACTATTGTGCTGTTTGTACCCACGACACCCTGCAAACTTCTAATATCATCTATTGTCTTATTGATTGAAGATATATTAGTGCCTCTAACTAAAGTAAGAATGTCAAAATCCCCAGTAGTTTCATAGACAACTTCGACACCTTGGATTTTTATAATTTTCTTAGAAATCTCTGGTGTTGGAATTTGGGGATTTGTTTTTACCATAACTATTGCTCTTATCTCATTTTCTAGTTCATAATCAATTGTAAAACGTTTTATTACTCCAATTTTTATTAATTTTTCAATCCTTTTTCTAACCGCTGCCTCGCTTATTTTTAGCTCCTTAGCTATTGTAGTATAAGGTGTCCTAGCGTTTTTTCTCAATATCTCAAGGATCTTTAGGTCGCTATCATCTACATTAGCCATCACATAATCACCGTCCCATTTAACTTAAGTGCGTTTGAAATTGGGTCTTCTACTAACCCAGATGAAATTATTACTTTTTTCACTCCATTTTCAATAGCTTCTGCACCCATTAATAGTTTTCTATTCATACCAGGCCCGATCTTTTTTGATAGCTCTCTAGCACCATCTTTGCTAAGACTTGTTACTACTTTTCCGTCTACAAGTACTCCATCTACATCACTTAGAAGTATGAGTGTATCGGCTTTTATTGCAGTAGCTATTGCGAATGCCATCTGATCTCCGTCAACATTAAGCAATGTCTTTTCACTAGGATCGTATGCTAAAGGTGCAAAAACTAATAGGTTTAAACTCTTTAACAAATCTAAAATCAACGACGTATTTACTTCCTTTATCTTCCCTGTAAAACCGCCATCAATTATTCTCTTTCTACCTCTTTCATCTATAATGATGATTTTTTTCTTTCTCTCAGCTATTACTGCATTACCATCTGCTCCAGTCAAAGCTATAGCTTTCTTCCTGTCTGAAAGTTTCGACACTATCTGTCTTGAGATAAGACTCATTACCATTATGAATACTTCTAGTTCTTCTTTTGTTGTATATCTGCTTCTTATCCCTTCAGGTGAGGTGACAAAAACTGGTTCTATGCCAAGTCTCTTAGAGACCTCTGAAACCTGATCTCCACCACCATGTACAAAAATTGCGTTTTCATTAAGATTTGCAAGGCTTTCTATGAGTTTGTCTAAGTTATTTTTTATTACTCTACCACCAGCTTTTACTACTATCATGTTAAGCAGGCCTCAATGGTGGTAATCTAAGTCCTTCGTCTTCTTCAAAACCTCTTGAAATGTTAAATGCTTGGACAGCTTGCCCAGCAGCTCCTTTCATAAGATTGTCTATTGCAGCAAACATGGTAACTCTTTCGACTCTTTTTTCAATTGCGAATCCCACATCAGCAAAATTACTTCCTATTAAGAACTTGGGATCTGGGTAAGGATGAATATTACTTCTTATTATACGCACAAATTTCCGACCCTTATAGAATTCTACAATTTTCTTCCATAAATCCATATCGGAGACATCTGTATTTAACCATGCATGAACAGATGCTAAAGCACCCCTTACACTGCTTACGGCATGGGGGACTAAACTTACTTTTACTTCTCTTCTCGCCAAAAGACTTAGTTCTTGTTCTGCTTCAGCAGCATGTCTATGTCCAGTTGCTTCATATGGCCTAATTGCATTTTGCCTCTCTGGATGATGACTACCTTCATTAGGTTTAGCCCCACCTTCGCTACTCCCGACTTTTACGTCACTCACTAACCTATACACATCCAAGAGTCCAGAAGCTACTAGTGGTGCTGATGCAAGTATAGTTGCTGTAGCATTACAACCGGGTGATGCAATAAGCTTTGCATTTTTAAGTTCTTCATAATGCAATTCTGGCAAACCATATACTGCCTTCTTTAGTAGATCTGGGTATGGATGTTCGTACTCATACCAGATCTTGTATAATTCTGGGTTTTTCAATCTAAAATCTGCGCTTAGATCAATAACTTGGAGACCTATTTCTAGAATTTTAGGTACATACTCAACTGAGACCTTGTGAGGGAGGCTCAGGAACACTACATCTGCTTTTTCTCCCAGCTTATCTAAAGAAAACTGAGAGAAATTCATATTATAAAATCCTCTTAAATTCGGATGGACTAGAGTGATTGGTTTCCCTGCATACTCTCTTGATGTAACATATGTTACCTCAACTTTTGGATGAACTGCTAATAGTCTTAGTAATTCTCCGCCCGTATAACCGGAACCACCAATTACAGCAACTCTTATCATCTTTTAACCACAGAGCAATAGGATTATAAGTATTTTAAGCATATATAGTAGTATATCATGAGTATAACAACGGACGAATTAAAGAAGTTCCTGGAGGAAAAAATTGCTGATTTAAAGAAGGAATTGGAATTTTATGAGTATTTACTTAGCCTTATTGAGACTGAAGGGTATAAGGGAGTAATAAAAGGAAATAAAGGGAGTATGGATGTAGTAAAAAATTCACGAGGAGAGATATTGGCAGAAATTTATTATACACCTCCCTTAATGAGAGTCATAGTTAAAGGAAAGTCTAATTTGAATAAAATTTATATAAATGTACTTACTAAAATACTAGAAAATGAAAAAAATAGAAGTAAAATTGACTATGATATTATGTTAGATAAGGAAGAACTTAAAGAAATCATCATAAAAAATGTTAAGGATGATATAACATATAACAAAATAAAAGTCGCAATTCAGTCAATCTTAGAAAGAGTTTCTTACTAGAGAATCCAAAGTTAGTATTACCGGTCTTGGATCTGTGATAAAACGCACTAAAGCTTCTCCTCTACCTAGAAACGCTAGTTCATTTTCTATTTCGGTATTAGGCATATTTACAAATCGTAATACTTCTTGCCAGAATTTTTTATCTCCATTATTCATAAAGGCAATGAGACCTATATTTTGTAAATAGACATCTGAGAATTGGCCCAAATCCATTATGTTTTGTGTAGCCATAAGTAACATAATGCCAAACCCTCTTCCTCTTTTTATTAAATCCATTATTATTGAATATTCAGAAGAGTCCTTTATTATAGTCCAGGCTTCATCAATAACTATAGCAATTTTCAATTTATCATCTGCTATATTATATTTATTATATATCTTTGTGAGGAGTGATAACATAATAAGTCTCCTTATTTCTTCTGATTTTATTAATGAAAGATCTATAACATAAATATCATTTCCAGTGATCATATTGCTTATATCATATTTTTTATCTATGTCATAGTCCCTTACTTGTGAGATTATTCTATATAAGTACGCCTTAATCTGCATTGGTAAATCTAAGGAGTCTAGCTCTTCTAGTGCATTATCCCATGTAGGGTTATCGTATTTATAGAAAACACTTCTTATAATCCTATATAAAATAGATGAAGTGTATTTGTCTAATTTGAAACTACTTTCTAATATATCCTGCAATTGAGAGATATAAGAATCCAAGTTGATTCCATTTGTATTCAATAGACCAAGACTATAAATCAAAGGATTTAATATCTTAGTTTTTATGTTATATTTTTTTAATCTCAGTTTAATATCACTTTTAGCGTCAAAGTATACTACTGGAATCTCTGAGAATAAATTAATTTTGTAACCTAGACTAATTAGAAATTCGGTTTTCCCAGCTCCTGTTGGCCCTATCAGAAGCACATGGGGGTTCAACATTCTATTATAATTCCAGAAAACTGCTCTATTATTTCCTATTTCCCTTCCAATATACACACCGTCATCAAAAAATTCGAATTTGGGAGATTTAGGCATGGAGAAAACAGTCAAAAAGGGAATCTGCGTAGGGAAACCTTGAGCTTTTGCATTAATTTTATCTAGAAACAGATTAGTTATTTCGTTTTTTGAAGCTAATCTAGCCTTTATTCCTATGCTTTCTAAACCCTTCTTCAATAGTTGTAGTGAAGCTAAAGCGTTTTCCTCTGAGTTACTATTTATCAAGAAGAATATTATGTATCTAAATGGTACCTCTCCTTCGTTTATCTTCTTTATCATTGACTGAATCATCTCTAGTTCATTTTTGGCTTTTTCATTAGATGGGTCAGCTTCAATGATTACCCTTAGATTTTGGGCTTTAAGAAATAATTTCTCAAGAAAGCCGTTCTTATCTATTGTTTGTTTTTTAAATACTATATCCACATCTCCTAAAACATCCAAGACTTTATGAAATGCAATTATTTTAGATCTTAGGCTTTCTTCACTCAAATCTCTGTAATCAAATGGTATGTCGTCTACCACTAAAATTCCTTTAACCCTTTCACCGTTCCTTAATATTCCTTCTTTAATTATAGTTTGGTCAGAGGACTTAGATGCTCTCTGTTTGAACTTAAAAATAAAAAACAGTTTGGAAAGAAAGTCCTTATGTTGCTTTTTAGTCACAAAGAAAAAGAAAACTATCATGAAAATGTCTAGGACTATAAATATAATACTTCTACTTAATATAGCCAATATAGAAACTATTAATATAAAAACAATGAAAAATCTGAAATTTTGTTCTTCTCCATTGTCCATATATTGAAATAAATATTAAAGTAGAGTGGGAGAAAAGCGATTATAATTCGATGTTGGCATGAACTATACGTAAATCTTCCTCTGTCTTCTTAAGTCTTACCATTAACTCTGCTACTATACCATCTAAGAATACTTGAGTTGTATCTTCAAACAACGTACCTAAAGGTGCTAAGGGTTCTGTGATACCTAATATTTGCCTAGCAAAATAATCCTCATTATTAGAGTATTTTGTTCTTCCAGGCACCTCCACTACTACATCAGAGATCTTAGCTATAGGACTATCTGCATAGCTTGTTATTGTAATTAATGTAGCTTTTGCCTCTTTTGCAGCTTCTGCAGCAGTTAAAATAAGCTTTGTCCTTCCAGAACCAGATATTGCTATCGCTATATCTTTTTCACCTATTGCAGGAACTATTGTCTCACCTAATACATAAGCATTATAACCTAGATGAAGTAGACGCATAGCGAAAGATCTTCCTACTAGACCACTTCTACCTGCTCCCATTACCAAAACTTTACCATTTTTATTATTATAATAAAAATTAGTTAAAACTTCTACCATTTTATTTGCTTGTTCGGGTTTAATCATCTGAGCAGCTCTTATAATAAATTCGGCTATATCATACATAGTCTTAATACTAAGGGGGGCCTGAAGAAGTGAAGATGAGGACAAATTATTTCTCCAAATAAAATATATTCGACTTACTTTAAAACATTATTGCTATAAAGTAGCAATTAAAGTTTAATATTTTACATGATAAATAACACTATTATGTCTTCAACCACTAGATGGATACCGAACTGGAAGCTATTAACGATTGAGATAGATAACAAAAAAATAGAAATTTGTTTTGATGAGATATCTAAGTTGTATGCTTGTCCTTATTGCGTTCCGCAATGTAAAAAAGGAGGGACTCCAGAGTACGGAAGTTATTTCTTTAACATTGAAGATCTAAAAGAACACATAAAAGCACATAATCTTAATCTTTGGCTTAAGAAGGAGGAGAGGGAGGAAGAGGAAGAAGAGGAAAGAATAAAATTGGGAGAAGAAGAGGAAGAAGAAGGGGAAGAGTAATTATAAAAATCCTTATTGCTGGTAATTTTACAGTAGACATAATAAATGAAAAAGAGCAAATTGGTGGACCTCCGCTATACTCGGGTTTTGCGGTAGCCAGGTTAGGTGGAGAACCTTATGTATATTCTATATTAGGTAAGGATTTTAACTTTCAAATACCTCACTTCTTGAAGATTTATAAACTAATAGAAGATGAGACTACAGTTAAATTTAAGCACTTGTTTGAAGGAAGTAAAAGGAGACTTCTGCTTATATCAAAGCCAATGAAAAAGATAAAGCTAGACGTAAAAGAAGATATATTCTCTGGGATCATAATTAACCCAGTATGTAATGAAATAGATCTTTCTTTTCTCCCTAATATACCAATAGCTTTGGATATTCAAGGGTTTATAAGAAACTGTGTTATAGGAGAAGAAATTAAATATATTAATGCCAAGTTGCCACGATCTAACAATTATCTTGCTTTCCACAGTAACATTGAAGAGTTTCAAAGTTCAGAATTGAGCATAGACTTACTTTTTCAGATAGGTTTCAAAGAGCTTTTGGTCTCATATGATGAGCAAGGATTTGAGTTATATACTAGAAATGAAAAGAAATTCTTTAAAACTGAAAGTGTAGGAACTTACAGGACAGGAACTGGAGATGTTCTAATATCATCTTACTTCTTTTATAGACTTAGCGGATTGGACTACGAGAAATCAGCGCTTAAGGCTAAAAAAGTTGTGGAAGATTTCAGCATCTCAAGCTATCAAGAACTGTTTCAACTAGTGTAAAATTCTTCCATTTACCAAGTCTACCACACATTTTTATACTCCCTATATATTCTTCCTTTTCTTCTCCAATAAGGATGCCGTCTCTAATTATTCTTGATCTAAATCCCACTATCTCATCCTTTGTTACTATCTGTTCCCTTTTAAGATCACTATATATCTTGTCCCAGACTGGTGGAGATGCTACAAAGGGAATCAAAACATATAATATGTCGTATTGTTGACTAATCCAATAAGCGTTAATTATATGAGAAAATGATACACCATCATCACCATTAATATAAATATCCCACTGCCTTTCTCTTTTTGGAACTATTGCTATAAATTCAATAAAAGATACACTCCTTAATTCATTCTTCTTTCCAAGGATCTCGCTGATGTATTTTCTTGATATAGTGGAATAAATTTCTTCTGCACTCAAAACGCTATTATTTGTGATTATCTTATCTTTAACGATCTTTTTAATATTAGAATGTAGTACTCTGACGTTTTTGCTTAAATATTCAATTTTTTCTGATAAATTAGTAATATAATACATTTGCTCGTTAAAAGATAACCATTTCGGTATTTCTTGGACTTTTAGTTTGTTTAGAATAAATTTTTCTTTTTTTGAAAATATTCGAAGATTTATTTTCTCTGATTTAAAATAATCAAATTGAGAATCAACAAGTGGTGGATGAAATGGAATTTTGAGACCTAATAATTCATCATATGTAAATATACCGCCTAATTTAGGCTGTTGCTCAATAACTACTGATTCCTTTTTATTATTTGCTATAATTAACCCCGCAATTCCTCCGCCTAATATCACTCTCATTATGATTAAGCTATCATAGAATAAGATAAAACGTTACTTGAAATACTAATGCTCCCATTATCAAAGTCATCTCCTTTTCTACCGTCAAAATAGTCTAGTATTTTTATTAGTTCGTCATCTGAATGTAAAACAAGAGTTTTATTATCCAACTCAAATTCTATATAGGAATCATTTAATAGGTCTAACTCTAGAGTAAACTCAATACCTCTATTCTTTAATGCCTCGATGATTTTCTCGGAAATTTGAATACCACTATTAGCACCAATAATAATCTTTAGCATACTATCTGATAACTGTAAAAGAAATTGCTTAAAAGGAAAATCATATAATAATATCAAGTGAAATCGTTTTTAGGGTCAACAATTCTTCAAGGAGCAGGAATATATGCTTATACAAAAAATTATGATGAAGCAGTAAGAATTTATGAAAAAGCAAGCAAAATTTTTACAGAGTTCTCTATAAGAATATTAAATCTAAGTGATATAAAACAAAGGCTTGACGCAATAAACTTAGACCCAGATATTGGAGATTTTAAGGAAGGATTTGTAGTAGCAATAGGTATTTAAGCTAAGCATAAAAAATAGATTGTGGACCCGTCGTCTAGCCTGGTTAGGACGCTGCCCTCACACGGCAGAGGTCCGGGGTTCAAGTCCCCGCGGGTCCATATTTCTTACATCTACACTACAAGGACTTAATAAGTATGATTTAAAATTAAAAAGAGTTAATTAACAAACTATTATTAAAAAATAACAGACTTGTAGTCAGGTTCGATTTTTATATTTAGCACATTTATCCTATCTTCTTTTAAGTTCTCTAATTCTGACTTAAGCTGTGTGACACTATACACAGTTCTAGCACCAAGAGTCTTTTCTAATATTGAATCATCTATTGATAAATGTGAAGGAGTCTTGCTTATAGTTGGCACATCAGACGAGACTACATCTAAAGTCGTATTACCGCCATCATTAAGGATGAGCAAGGTTCCTTTAGCCTTGTTAAGACGAGACTGTAAGACTGCCAAGTTTTGTATAACCCCTTGTAAATCAGTTATACCTATAACTTTACTACTAGTCGCTCTAACTACTCCGCCTATTGCAACTGTCCTTTCAAGTAATGACTCACTACTTATCCAAGCAAAAGGTCTATCTATTGGTAATCTAACAAAATCTAACGTTGGAGCAGTAATATCTATGAATATTTTATCAAACTTAGTCTGTTGAACTACTCTTACTATATCATAAGGCCATAACCCTCCATGTGAATCTAAAATATGGATTTTCCTATAGGCGGAAATTTTAGAAGCAGAACCTCTTTTTATTGGTTCTTTAATTTTCATTTTCAGCTGATTGAGGAGTTCTTTTAAGAACAACCCGGTATCAGCAACAACTGGAATTTGTGGCATGACAATTTTACCTATGTCTTCGCCATCAATGTTATTATGAATGATGTACCCTTTAAATTTCATAGACCATCCAGCAGTTGATAATTGAGAGAACCTAGTACCTAAAGCCAGAACTGTATCTGCCTCGTCTAAAACTTTACTGCCTTCATCTGTTGCAAATAATCCTAACCCCTCACCAGCATAAAGAGGATGAGAAGCGGGTAAAGCTCCTTTACCCCTAAATGTTACAATTACTGGCGCATCTAAAAGCTCGGCTAACTCTTTTAACTCATTAAATGAGTTAGATGCTAAAACTCCATAACCTGCAATGATTACTGGGGTTTTTGAATTTGAAAGAACTTCTGCTACTTTAGCTACTGTTGCTTTATCCGGTGTTTTTTTCTCTGGCTTTTGCTCTGCAGGAGATAGTGGATAAGCCTTAAGTCTAAATAAGTCTTCAGCTATTTCTATGTAAACAGGCCTATTTCTATTGCTTAAAGCTTCTTTGTAACCTTTCTCTATGGTTATAATTATTTCTTCTATGCTAACTACTCTTTCACGAATCTTAGTAATTGATGATAATATGTTCATTAAATCGTCTGGTGTTTTCAATTCACCTATTCTACTTCTACCAACATCTCTATAAGATCTAAGAGTTCCAATAAGTAAAAGAGGTATAGAATCAATAAATGCTTGAGCTATAATATCTACGGCTTCTGTCAAATACACGCCAGGTGATTGAAGAACAACTCCTAATCCATTATTCTCCCTAGCATAAGAATCAGCCATCATTACTGCTTCTCTAGCGCTAGAAGCATAATTTATATTAACTTCATATTGTTTTAGCCTTTCTGCCAAAAATGTTGGAACAGAATAGGTAGTAAATACGTCTTTAATTCCTAATTCCTTAAACGTGTATGCTATTGCTTCGTCTCCTTTAGTTTCTCTACCTATTGTTTCCTCCTTTCTTTTGGGTTGACTCACAAGATTATACAATTGAAGTAAAGTATAAATTCTTTAAATATAAGCCGGGGACGGGATTCGAACCCGTGAAATAACGGGTGTTCACGCTAAACTCTGCGGCCCGCCGCCTTAGACCGCTCGGCCACCCCGGCAAACAATTATTATGTAATAACGAGCTAAAATATTTTAATGTTTACTTAACCATTTTACACGTGAGATTTTGATTCCTTTTGTTAAAGTAGGAGACGTTTTATCGGAAATAAAACAACTCACGGATTTTGTTATAATTGGGGACACAATCCTCGATATAAGTCTCGGTAGAAAAGGTACAGAGAGCGATGTAGATCTCTTTCTTTTAGGTCTTAGTGTATTCGTTGATGAAGATAAAATAAGAGATTTTGCGTTTGATAGAGGCTGGGATTTTGGTAAAACCCCAATCGATACACCTAGAATTATAGCCACAGTGGATGATGATCAATTACAAATAGATATGTATGAGAATATTCAAGATTTCTTTGTACCACAAGGCATTATCGAAAGCGCAACAGAAGTAAGAATAGGAAAAGAAAAATTTAAGATAATTAGACTAGAAGATTACATTTTACTTAAAACAAACGCATTTAGAGAAGAAGACGAGGACGAACTGAAGACTATAGTATATCTAATAGGGGAAGGCAAGCTAAGTATAGATAAAAAATATTTAGAATCACATATAGATCTATTTGAAGAAAACGCAAAAAGTATTAGAGATAGACTTAACTTAGTTGGAATAAAGATATAATGTCATCCTTTCTTAGCTGGTAACTCTTTCTTCTTTGGTCTCAAATTTGTGCTGTGACATCTTCTACATTTTGTTGCTCTAATAGAGTTTAATGCCCCACATTTTCTACACACTTTCTTTAAAAATACTCTTTGTTGCACGATTTGAAGCTTTACTGGATCGGTGAGTGGCATTTTTAACCCCGATTCAATAATATGAGTCAGTTCAAAAAAAGTATTGCGGTAAAAGGCGGAGTTGAAAGAAGATGAAGATACCGCTAGACTATATTTGTGTAAAAAGTGGATTGTTATGCAACCGCTGTCAATCCCTGATAGACAAGGGGGAAGTAGAGCCTTTTGAAGTAGACGTGATGAAAATCCTATTAGAACTAGAAGAGACACAATTTAAAGAACTAAAAGATGCTGTATATCATAAGGCGTTTAAAGTAGACAATTTACTAATCCTCTTAGTATCTAGTCCACCTTCAATGACACCCCAAAAATGGATAAAAGTTGCAAAAGCTCTACAAGAAAAACTTGGAGTTAAAGTTAGAATAATAGAGAAAAGTAATAATATTAAATCGACTGCCTCTCAGTTATTGTCACCAGCAAGAGTTTTAGGAGTAAACACATTGTGGTTACCTAACGGCTCAGTCCAATATGTAATAAGAATCTCTAAAAGTGAAAAAAGATTTTTACCAGCGGACGAAAACTCATTAGAAGAAGCTCTTTCTAAAATCCATGAAATACCAATAAAAATAAGGGTGGAGTAGAAGTGTACAGAAGCCATTTTATTGCTGACATTAGCCAAGAATTAGACGGAAAAGAAGTAGTAGTAGCTGGATGGGTTCACCTAGTGCGTGATTTAGGAGGAAAGAAGTTTATAGTGCTAAGAGACAAAAGTGGTTTAGGTCAAATAGTAGTAGACAGAAATTCCAATGCCTATAAAACGGCTGAAGATCTAACTCAAGAGAGTGTAATACAAGTTAGAGGAACTGTAAAAGCAGATAAAAGGGCACCGAGAGGGGTAGAAATTCATGCTGATGAAATAGTACTTCTTAATAAAGCAAAGGCACCATTGCCACTTGACGTTTCTGGCAAAGTGAAGGCAGATATAGACACGAGACTTAGAGAAAGAGTATTAGATCTAAGAAGACAAGAGATGCAGGCTGTAATTAAAATACAGTCATTAGCCCTAAAAACATTCAGAGAAACCCTATATAAAGAAGGATTCGTAGAAATATTCACCCCCAAAATAATTGCATCGGCTACCGAAGGAGGAGCTCAGCTATTTCCGGTAATATACTTTGGTAAAGAAGCTTTTCTAGCCCAAAGTCCACAGTTATACAAGGAACTGATGGCGGGAGTCGTAGAAAGAGTATTTGAAATAGCACCTGCATGGAGAGCAGAAGAGTCAGACACGCCGTTTCATTTATCTGAGTTCATAAGCATGGATTTAGAAATGGCTTTTGCTGACTATAATGATGTTATGCAAATTCTCGAAAAAATTATATATAACATTGTAATAACTATAAAAGAACAAGCAAAAGATGAATTAAAGATATTAAATTATGAACCACCTAACATAACTTTACCTTTAAAAAGATTAACATATACTGAAGCAATAGAAATACTAAGAGGAAAAGGATATAATATCAAATTCGGAGATGACATAGGAACCCCAGAACTAAGAATATTAAACGAGGAATTAAAAGAAGATCTATATTATATAATCGATTGGCCTTCTGAAGCTAGACCTTTCTACACTAAATCAAAGGATGAAAATCCACAACTTAGTGAGAGTTTTGACTTAATATATAGATTTTTAGAAATATCATCTGGTAGTACAAGAAATCATAAAAAAGAAGTGCTAGAACAAAAAATAAGAGAAAAGGGTCTAAAACCAGAAAGCTTTGAGTTCTTTCTGAAGTGGTTTGATTATGGAATGCCACCACACGCAGGATTTGGCATGGGCCTTGCTAGATTAATGGTAATGCTAACGGGCATACAAAGTGTAAAGGAAATTGTACTATTCCCTAGAGATAAAAAGAGACTAACGCCCTAAGTAAAAGTTCTTGGATCAGCTCTTGCAATTTCTCTTATCACAATAGTTGCATACATACCCCGGTCTAAAGCAAACGAAATTTTTTTATCATTCATTTTCAAATTTCTTATTTCCATATACGCTTTTCTAATTAAGCTTCCTATGTTTATCTTTAGCTCTTTTACCCTAAAACTTGAGTTTACTATTCCCTCTTCTTTAAATATCTCACTACATAGAGAATCGCACTTTTCATATGAATCGGGGATTTGAAGGACCAGCTTATCGTCTACTTTTTTTGGATCAATAATTCTAGATAGATATTTATTAAAAAGATAAGACTGATATGCTTCAACAAAGAAAGACAATGGAGTCTGTAACTTTTTTAGAATAGATA
>ERZ1684502.83-NODE-83-length-23706-cov-151.107564_pt1 | contig 23706 bp, 27 predicted proteins | sample MGYA00580192_ERZ1684502 | MGnify/ENA primary metagenome ERZ1684502 (study PRJEB41476, sample SAMN13258264) | hydrothermal vent metagenome | biome: caldera [ENVO_00000096]; feature: acid hot spring [ENVO_00002120]; material: acidic water [ENVO_01000358] | place...
TGAGCAAAGCCAAATAGATCTCTCATTCCATGAAGGGTTATTGAAGCGTAAAATTCTTGGTCTGTTAAAGGCAATGCTTGAGTTAAGCCCCAAGCAGCCTCTTGAATTCTTACCATTAAAGCGTCAATTATACCTAGAATTCCCCAGATTAGGCTTAGAACTATCATGCCCATAGTTGCCCTAGTTACCCAATCCTTATCTAGCTGGAATATGTCCTTCACAAGATTTGATACTTTTGCTAATACGAAGTTTGTACCGAAGTAAAGGCCTAAAACTATCGATCTTCCCAATCCTCTTATAAAATCTGAGGCGCTCATCTTGCTCACCTAAAACTACCCTTTATTTTTTACTTTATCTAACTTAAACGTGATTTTCAAAATCTAATAAATATGTTTATAAGCTATTAAAAGAAATCTTTAAGTATGTTTATATTTTTGATTCTTTTTTACAAAACAAATGAGAGAAAGTCTCAGCTTTAAGATTTTTAATATCTCGAGAATAATCTTAAACGATGTCTAGGTTTCTAATTCAGGAAGAGGGGCAAGCAGTAAAAATAACAATAGAGAGCGAGGAAGAAGGAAAATACAATTTAGTAGACGTAAAATTTATGCATCAATTTATCGATACTCTAAGGGCGTTAGAAAGGGAAAAAAGAATTCGCTTTGTTATAATAAGGGGAAAAGGGAACTTTGGGGCCGGAGCTGACATAAGAGAACTTAAAAAGGCTTCTGAAGATATAGAATATGCAACAAATTTCTTTCATACAATGTATGAAATGTTTAGAGTTTTATTCAATTTCCCTAAACTAATTATAGCGAACGTTGAAGGAATTGCATATGGGGCTTCGCTAGAGTTGCTTTTAGGCTTTGATTTTGTTATTGCATCTGAAAATGCTAAGTTTGCTGCTCCAGGTGGCAGAATTGGAGTCTTTCCTCCAGTTTTAGTAACAATAGGTAAAGAAATTTTAGGATGGAAAGCAGTAAGGGAAATGGCGTTTCTTGGAAAAGAATTAACAGCAAAAGAGGCAAAAGAGATAGGGCTTGTTTACGAAGTTGCAGACAGCTTTGATGATGCTAATTACAAACTTCTTCAGCAATTAAAGCAAATGGCCCCAACTTCACTGATCCAAATGAGGAGCTTGATTTATAGAAAATATGATGAAGAACTTAAATATGCATTTGAGAGGCTAATAGAGCAAGTTCAAACAGAAGATGCAAGAAATGGAATATATGCATTCCTTACAAGAACGAAGCCAAATTGGGCAATTACTCCCTAAGTCTTAATAGCCTGCTCCCTAAAGCTATAAAGATTAAAGTGAGGACTACTATAACGAGAAAATACACGGGATTTGGCGTTTCATTATATATTAACAAGTCCCTAATTATGTCGTTAACTATCGATACTGGCTGATAATTCACAAATGGCCTAAAGAATGCTGGAAATTCGTTTGGATAAAAGAAAGCGTTGCTAATAAACATTAATGGAAATACTATAACAGATGCTACTGTATTTGATATTGCTATTTTATCCTTAGGCGATAAGCCAAAAATTATTGTTCCGAATCCAGAAAACATCAAGGTTGCTAAGGCTAAAACTCCGATGAATGACAAACTTATCAAAGGCAAGAAGCCTAGAATAACCCCTAAAATTAGAACAACAACAGTAGAAATAACTGTAATTACAACCTCATAGATCATCAGTGATACGATCCATTCATAATCTTTTAATGGAGATGAGGCTAGCCTATCAATTAACTTGTCTCTATAATATCCACTCCCTACACCAGTAATTCCTAGCATTCCATTTGACAAAGCTAAAACTCCAATTACCCCAGATAGTTCATAAGCTACTGGGGTATTCCTAGTAATTAATTCCTTAGCTTGGAAGTAGTCTTTATGAGGAGAAGATAAATAAGCTTGAAGGACTGGAACGTAATTGCTCTCTAGCTGATTATAGTAAATTTTCCTTGAGGTAGTATTCAGAAACATTACTTGCTGATTTAATTTGACTAAGGAGGGATTTCCTCCAACAATTCCTACAAATAATTTGCTGGAGTTCAAATAAGATGCTACTTCTGTTGCGTTTTCCCCTTGAACGTAAACTATGATATGAGGTTGAGGAGTTACTGTGATAAGGGAGAAGATAATCCCTAATATGAGAGGAAAGAAAATTATGAAGAAAACTGTAATCCTGCTCCTTAAGTTGTCCTTTATAATTGCTACAGTAGTAGGTATAATGTTTCTCATTCCTTTTCACTCTCTATTTGATTTATTAATGAGAGATAAGCTTCTTCCAAATTCTCTTTCTGAAACTCTTTCATTAATTCGGCTGGAGACGAAATTTTAACTATCTTTCCTTTATATATTACTGCAACTTTGTCAGCCAACTTCTCTGCTTCATCTAAGTAGTGAGTAGCTAAAAAGATTGTAATTTTCTCACTTTTTAGCGATTTTATCAACTCCCAAATGTTTCTCCTAGATTTAGGATCTAAGCCAACTGTGGGCTCGTCAAGAAAGACAACCTTTGGATTTCCTACAAGTCCGCAAGCAATTGCAACTCTTCTCTTTAGCCCTCCAGATAATTCTCTAAACTTCTTCCTTTCATGCTCTTTCAAATCAAGCTTCTCTATTATCTCATCAACTTTGTTCTTCACAGAGTAAAGCTTTGCAAAGTACTCAATATTTTCTCTTACAGTTAAGTCAGAGAAGCCTTGAAAATCTTGTGGCACAACTGTTACAATATTTCTTATTTTTTCACAATCTTTCGGGACTGAATAGCCAGCTACGACAACTTTTCCTTTTGTGGGCTTAAGAACGCAAGAGAGGATCTTTATTGTAGTAGTTTTCCCAGCCCCATTAGGGCCTAAAAAGGAAAATATTTCACCTTCATCAACAGTGAAAGAAATCCCTCTCAAAGCTTCAACGCCGTTTTTGTAAATTTTCCATAAATTTTCAACTTCAATTAAATGCATATTTATTCCTTCATCGAATAAAATTTATGCTTTTTGGAAAAGTGCCTTTGAAAGATTTCATTGACAAAATAAAATCTGGAAATTGTGAGGTTTGCCCCTCTGTTGGCGAAGATGATGCAATAGTCAAGGTTGAAGGAAAATTCCTTGTAATTCACTCAGACCCAATAACTGAGGCTGGCAGAGATGCAGGATTTCTTTCAGTTGCAGTTGCCTGCAACGACGTTAATATGAAAGGTGTTCCTTGCAAGTGGGTATTAACAACTATTTTGCTTTCAAGAAGGGAAAACTTAGATGAAGTAATTGAAGGGATTAATGAAGCTTGCAAAATCTTAAATTGCTCAGTCATTGGTGGGCATACAGAAGTTACAATGAGTTTGCAAAGAGACATAGTAATAACAACTGCATTTTCATTCTCAGATAGAGTGCTTAAGCTCTCTGACGGAAATGTTGGAGATTATATTGGCATTTTTGGCTATGCTGGTTTAGAAGGGACATGGATATTGGCAAACGAGTATGAGGAAGAACTCCTTAGAATGGGGGTCTCAAGAGAGACTATAGAAAGGGCTAAAAGGCTAAAGATGCAAATCCCAGTGCAAGATAAAGCCTTGAAAGTTAAAGATTATGTTGTTGCAATGCATGACGCAACAGAAGGGGGAGTTTATCAAGCTTTATTAGAAATAGCAAAAGCGACTGGAAAGAAAGTAGTTGTTGAGAGAAAACCTCCAATTCTTAAAGAGACAGCAGAAATAACAAAAGCTTTAAATTTAAACCCTTATACCCTAATCTCCTCCGGGGCATTTCTAGTAATAACAAGGAAGCCAGAAAAGATAGAGGAGCTTGGAGGTGTTATAATAGGCAAAATAGTTGAAGGGGAAGGGGTGCTAGAAGTTAAAGGGGAAGGGGTTTATGAAAATGACTTTGAGGAAGAGCTTGTCAAATTTGAAAGCAGTTATAATGGCAGGAGGTAAGGGAACTAGAATTTCCCCCTTTAAGCCAATCCTTGATTTGTGTGGATATCCAATGTTCTACTGGGTTTACAAAACATTACTTAACTTCACTAGCGAAATTTATTTGGCAATAACTTCTTCTAGCCCCTTAATTTTCTCAGATTTTAAGAAAATAATAACTGAAGGTAAGGGGTATGAGTTTGATGTTGTCAGTGTTGTAAAAATGGTTGGCTTTCCTACGTTAGTAGTCCCTTCTGACACGCCATTTATACCTTCGGAAGCTATTCTTTCTTTATTGTCTTGTGAAAAGTCAATTTGCTCTTTAGTAACAAAAGACGGATTTGTTGGAATAAGTTTATGGAATGGACTTGACTTCAAGGATTACGAGAATGTATACTTTGAAGGTGAGATCCTCAACGTGAACACCTTCAACGATTATATTAAGGCAAAAAATTTATGCAAAGAGATTGATTATAGCTAGTGACTAAAAGAATCCTAATATTAACGCCATTCAGAGGGATTTTTGCAATAGGCTATGCCTTTCTTGGACTAATAATTTTCATAGCGTCGATAGGGTATTTTACTGATTTATTAAAGATGGTCGGAGTAGACCCTTTCATAAGCTATCTTCTAGCTGTTGATTTAGCTCTTTTTAGCCTTATCTTTAGCCCAGTAAACATTGTAGTAAAAGAGATTAACAGAGAGGCTTTGGTTCCAGAGGTCGATGTAATTTATGTTTTTGGAATTCCATTCTATTTGCCAAGAATGGCTTATAGGACGACAAAGACCTTAATTGCAATAAATGTAGGAGGGGCCGTAGTGCCTACTTTGCTCTCAATAACTTTAATTTATTTAGCATTTAGGGGAATCACACTTTTCCTTCTGCTAATTGACGTTCTCATTTTAGTTGTAATATGTAAATTATTCTCAAAGGTAGTCCAGGGAGTGGGAGTAGTTATGAACCCCTTGATTGCCCCTTTGTTTTCTGTTCTACTGAGTTACATGATCTTCTTTAAAATGAGCTATTTAATACCAGTCTCGGCCTATATAAGTAGCGTTTTAGGATCTTTAATAGGGGCTGACTTGCTAAACCTAAAGAAAATAATTGAATCAAGCCCACAAATTATTAGCATAGGAGGAATGGGAACTTTTGATGGGATCTTTTTATCTGGCTTATTTGCAGTTATGTTAGCTGAAATACTTCTTCTTGTGTAAATATTTTTTCATTTTAATTGTTGCAATTCCCTCTTTCCCCTCAATGTATCTGAGCTTTACAGTTCCTCCTCTAAATTTGGCATAAACATAATTTATTCCACCTTCTGTCCATCTTCCGTATTCCAACAATTCTCCTAAACCGAATTTCTCACTGATCCTCATGAGGAGAGAAAGTTCATATTCTTCTATAGGGGACTTCCTTTTAGGGGTTGTAAAGAGAAATATCTTTTTCACAGTTAAATACTCAACCTCTTTATTAATAAATCTTACATGAAATAGATCTGATTCTTTATATCGAAAATTCGACTGCTTGTATTACCTTGAGGGAAATTCGTTTAACTAACCTCTAGTTTTCAAGCGGTGATATTAAGATATGCTTAAATATTTTCGTGACGAGTGAAATTAATGTATGTATTGGATAATACCAGTACAAGAAGACGCTTGGGAAACTATAGTCAAAACTAACGTCTTTGGATTTAGAAAGGAGACTGTAAAGAGATACATTAAGCCCGGGGATTACATCATCTTTTACGTTAATAAGTATTATGCAAAAAAATATGGAGGGAAATTTGTTGGAATATATAAAGTAGTTTCTGACTGGTATGTAGATGAAACAATTCTTTTCCCGGAAGAGAAGCTAACGGGTAAGGCAATTGACATCTATAGGGTTAAAGTTGAGCCGGTATTGATTGGCGAATGCAACTCAAGGGAGTTAATAAAATCCCTTTCCTTCATAGAAGATAAATTTCAATTTTCTAAATACTTGAGGAATGTACCCGCAAATCTAAAAAGACCAGTGCCGGAAGAAGATGTTAAAAAAATTGAGGAATGCCTTAAAGCTTCTACTTAAGAGAACCCAAAAACCCAAGAGTCAAATTTATTAATGAAAGGAGCTGAGATAATAACCTTTGAACTAAGTACTTGTACACAAAGATGATAATATAACGTATATCTATAACTAGGAGGAGTCTCTTAGCTACCTTCTTCTGTTTCACAATAAAGTCTCTTAAACTGCTTTCAACGTCTAGGGAAGATATAAACGATAGAAACTTCTGTATTTTAAGCTTCAACTCTTTTAAATTGCTGTAGTTTGAAAGATCTTGCTTGAAGTTCTCAAAAGTCTTTTTGATAATAATATAATTGGCTAAATCAATCATGTATAATATCTTGTTTGGTATTATTATAAAAAAAGGAGGAGATAATACAGCTAAAAGCTTCTTTCGCTGAAAAGAATAAATACCCAGAATCGTGATATATCTCATGTTAAGGAAAGAAAAAAGAATTCTCATGCACGTTGGGCCAGTAAACATTCTTGACAGAATCCTTTATGCAGGGTTAAAAAACAACGTAGGCTTCTCTTCGCCAGAATTTATTCAGGCTTTTCAATATTCTCTAAAAAAGACCAGAGAGCTGTTTCAAGTAGATAGTACATATCAGCCATTCCTAATCCCTGGCGGAGGGACTTCCGCTATGGAAAGCGTTACTTCCCTTCTCAAAGAAGGAGAAAGGGTACTTGTAGTAAGCAATGGGGTTTTTGGAGATAGATGGGAAAGCATTTTCAGAAAATACCCCTTGAAGGTTGACGTTTTAAGGGCTGAGCCTGGATATTACGTTGAGCCAGAGATAGTGGAAAAACAAGTCAAAAAAGAGAAATATGCCTTAGTCACTTTTACTCATGTAGAAACTAGCACTGGAGTTAGGCAACCAATTAAGGAAAGCGTAAAGGCAGTAAGGGATTACGTTGATCTAGTTGTTGTGGATGGAGTTTCAAGCGTTGGGGCTGAAGAAGTAAAGGCAAAAGATTGGGGAGTTGACGTTTATTTAACTGCAAGCCAAAAGGCCATTGGAGTGCCTCCCGGGATAGGAATTTTAGTTTTATCTGAAAACGCAATGAAAAGGTTAAGTGACGAGAAGAGCGTTGCTGGATATTATCTTGATTTAAGGAATTGGCTGCCAGTAATGAGGGGGATGGAAGAAGGAAAGGGAGGTTACTTCTCAACACCCCCAGTGCACACAATTTTAATGCTTCAAGAAGCCCTTAAGATAATTACTGAAGAGGAAGGGCTAGAAAACAGAATAAAAAGGCATGAAAGGATTGCCTCAGCGATAAGGGCTGGAGTTGAGGGCATGGGGCTAGAAATAGTTGCTAAAAAGCCAGAGGCTTACAGCAACACTGTTACTGGAGTTTTGCTTAAGAAAGTAAATGCAGATGTTGTGCTTTCAAATATAATATCAGAGGGTATTGAACTGGCTCCGGGCGTTCACCCAGCTTTAAGAGGAAAATACTTCAGGATTGGCCATATGGGATGGGTTACAGAGAATGACGCAATTGCAACTATTGCAACAGTCGAAAGGGTGCTTAAGAAATTAGGCGAAGACGTTAAGGTTGGAGAAGGAGTGAAAGCAGCCCAACTTTATTTAAGTGAATAATTTTTTAAAAGAGATGTGGATAACTTAACCATGGACTTATATGAAGCAATAAAAAGAAGGAGGGATTTAAGAAGTTATTGTAAGAGCGATCCTATACCAGATGAAGTTTTGGCAAAATTACTTTTAGCAGCACATTTAGCTCCTTCTGTAGGATATTCTCAGCCGTGGAATTTTATCGTCATAAGAGATGAAAATATAAAAAGGAAAGTTAAGGAGTTAGTAGAGGAGCAAAGAAAAATATTCAGAGAAAAACTAGATGAAGAAAGGAGAAAAATTTTTGATAAGATAAAGATAGATGCGATAATGGAATCTCCAGTAAATTTGGTAGTGACATGTGATATGAGCAGATTCGGCCCCTATGTTTTAGGAAGATTAACAATGCCAGAAACTTGCAATTATTCAGCTGTTCTAGCAATAGAAAACCTTTGGTTGGCAGCTACTGCAGAAGGGATAGGAGTTGGTTGGGTTAGCTTCTTCAGAAAAGAAGATCTAAAAAGAATCCTAAAAATTCCAGATAATATAGAGGTTATAGCATATTTGACTTTATGTTATGCGTCAAAATTTCCAGAAATACCAGAGTTGGAAGAGAAAGGCTGGGGAAAGAGGCTTCCTCTAGAGGACTTAGTATTTGAAAATGAATGGGGAAGAAAACCTAGTGAGAGCTTTTTGCTCTCTTTAAAAAATGCAAAAATTTAGAAAATGCTTGATAAAAAGCCGAAATTATTAGATATTCAACAAGAAATATCAGAAAAGAGTATGGAACTAAAACCCAAGGAGAAAGAAATAAAGACATTACTTCATTTCCATAAATTTTATCTATTGAATATAAGGCGAGGGGCTCATCAATTAGCATAAATAAGAGGGAGAGTAAAACGAAAGTAATTCTCATATAATAAAAAAGGAGTAAAAACACAAAAACCTTTTTGTTTCGGGGAAGCGTTAACTGTTAACCGAAACTTTCTTTAAATACTCTAATAGCCCTCCAGCTTTCAATATCTCTAATGGCATCCCACTTATTCCTTTACCTTTGTACACTTTTTGGCCATTCACTACAATTTCTCCAGTCTCAACGTTAACTTTGACATAATCATCCTGGTTAATTAGCTTAGTAGCGTCAGGCAAAACAATTGCTGGCAAACCATTGTTTATTGCGTTTCTGTAGAATATCCTAGCGAAAGACTCAGCAATTATTGCCCTTACTCCTGCAGCCTTTAAAGCAATTGCAGCTTGCTCCCTTGAAGAACCCATGCCGAATACTTTCCCAGCAACTAAAATCACTCCAGCAGAAGCTTTTTTGTAAAACTCCGGATCAATTGGCTCCATTGCATGTTGAGCCAAATACTGTGGGTCAGTGTATTTAAGATATCTTGCCGGTATTATTATATCAGTGTCTATTTTATCACCAAATTTCAACACTTTCCCTTCAACTATCATGCTACCACCCTAGGGTCAGTTATTTTACCCTCTAAGGCTGAGGCCGCTGCAACTGCGGGGCCTGCTAAATAAACTTTTGACTCATTGCTACCCATTCTACCTTTAAAGTTCCTTGAGCTTGTAGATACTATAGTTTCACCGGGCCCAGCAACTCCAAAGTGCCCACCTAAACAAGGGCCGCAAGTGCCGTAAGTAACTATGCATCCTGCATTTACAAGTATCTCTATATATCCTAAGTCCATCAGCTTCTTAAATAAGTTGTAAGAGGCAGGGATAGCAATACACCTTGTCTTTACTTTCTTGCCTTTTAGTATCTGTGCGGCCATCTCAAAGTCACTTATTCTTCCGTTTGTACATGAGCCAATGAAGACTTGATCAACTGGGGTTCCTTCAACCTCATTTACTGTCTTAACGTTATCTACGCTGTGAGGGGCAGCAACCAATGGCTCTAATTTACTGAGGTCAATTGTGTATTCATCTACATATTTTGCGTTTGAGTCTGGCGTTACTACTGGTGGTTCATAACCCCTCATTGTTTTAATGTAGTTTACTGTCTCAGAATCTGGGACAAACATCAATGCATCTGCGTTCATCTCAATTCCCATGTTTGAAACTGTAGCCCTATAATCCATTGGGAATGCTGAAGGCTCTTTCACAAACACCTCAATGCTCATGCCATTAAAGTAATCAGCCTTAAAGTCTCCAAGGATCTTTAATGCCACATCTTTGCCATTTATCCATTTGCCAGGCTTACCTTCTAAAGTAATTTTGAAGGGTTGAGGAACCATTACCCATGTCTTCCCAGTTATTGCAGCTGCTGCAATATCGCTAGCCCCTAAACCTTGAGCAAAAGCCCCAACTGCGCCAGAAGTTGTAGTGTGGCTGTCTGCAGCGACTATTACATTTCCGGGATTTGCATATTTTTCTAACAAAACTTGATGTAAGATTCCATAGTTTATGTCATAGAAGTTAGGGATCTTTAATTCCTTAACGAATTTTCTTATTTGAGTTTGTATTTCTGCGCTTCTAACATCTGGTGGTGGGGCTAAGTGATCAAAAGCTATGACAATTTTTTCTTTATCAAAAACCTTTACCATTCCAGCTTTTTCCATTACTTCTATTACGTGATATCCAGTTAGATCGTGAAATGCCACAATATCTACTTTTATTTCTACTACGTCTCCCGGTGAAACTGTTTTCCCAGATGCCCTGCTTAAAATTTTTTCCGTTAAAGTTTGAGACACGAATAGTAAAGAGAAAAAGGAGAAAATAAATATTAGTTTAAAATTTGTTCGATTTCAGTTATTTTACTAATAAACTCTTTTCCTTTTTCGAACTCCTTTTCTCAACAATTGACGAAACTATAACTCCTACAAAATATAAAGAGGAAAGGGTCACAGCAATTGTTGTTTCTATTAATCCCCCAGTTGTTCCCGGAGAAACTATCCAAGCAATTATGAAAGAGACTAAAACTCCCCATCTCCAATTCTCTCTCCATGTCTTTGCTTTCACTAAACCTAATTGAGTTAAAGATACCATAACTAGGGGAAATTCAAAAGAACCTCCTACAGCTATCATTAAAGTCACTATAGTACTTACAAAGGATCTTAAGCTAAGTGTGGGCTCAACTCCTAAATCTAGATCTAACCTATAAACAAACAACATCATGAAAGGAATGATTATAAAATAAGCGAAAGATGCTCCAGCAACAAATAATGCTGTAGCTGGCATTAAGACCTTCTTAATAAGCTTTTTCTCATGCTCATATAGCCCAGGGGCAATGAATGCCCATATCTCTCTAAACACTAAAGGGAATGAAGTTATAAGAGCTAATAGAAATGAGACATACATTGCAGAATACAAGGGGTCAAAAGGGTTTAAGGTAATTAAATGAAGACCTGCTGGTTTTTCTCTATCTAAAAATAGATTAACAGCTTGAATTGCTATGCTGTGATATAAAGTTGGGTAAAGGATAGGAATAGTATATGAGCCCACTTTGACAAATGAAATCCCAAAAAGGAAATATATAACGAAGAAAATGGCAAGATAGATAACTATGTTTTTAATCCTAAGCGCAAGCTCTCTTAAATGCTCAATCAAAGGGGCTTCCTTATCTGTAGTGGATTTCTGAACGCTCATGAGAGATCACTACCATTTTTGTTTTCTTTTAATTTTCTTAACTCGTCTTCAAGTTGTCTTATTCTCTCTTCTAGTAATTTTATTCTAATATCATCAAAACTACTTCTTACGTTGGTATTTAATTCGTTAACACTACTTCTGAACTGATTAGAGACCTCTCTCACTGACGAAGTTGTCTCATTGATTATTTCATTTAGTTCCCTTCTTAATTCTGCTGTTAATTCATCCCTCCTTTTCTTATATTCGTTGTAAGCTTTAAACAAATTTTTTACAGAGCTTGCATTTTTATCTCCTGCAAAAAGTAAAAGAGCAACTAATACAACAATTAAAAAATCATCTAAACTTCCAATCACTTTTAATCACCAGAAGAAAAAGAAATTACTTATTTGATTGAGATTGATTCTGGGCTTGCTTCTTTAATTCTTCTAATTGTTTTTGAAGTTCTTGTATTTTAGTCTCTAATTCTTTTTCTCTTGAAGTTGGCTGTTGCTGTTGCAACTGCTGTTGCATTTGCGCGAGCTCCATCTCTGCCTCTAATTGCCCTTTCTTAAATTCTCCTACTGATCTACCTAGATTTCTAAAAATTTCTGGCAATTTTGACGCACCGAAGATAATTATTACGGCGACAATTACTAGTATTATCGTATCTGTTGGCGTTAATGCCATGTTTTATCATTAAAAATCTTGCCGTCCTAATTAATAAACTTTGCTTCTAAAGTTGTGATATGAGTAATAGTACATATTTTTTCATGGATAGTTATTTTTCACACTTTAATCTGGTTTTTCAAAAACAAAATGAAGATAGTTAAGTTGAAAATATCTTAACCAGCTTTAACAAGATAATTAAGATGAAAGGAATAGAAAAACTTTTAAATATTAACGAAAAGTTGGCACTCGGTGGTAAGATGGAAGAATCTTAGAAGGAATAAACTTAGCTTATGCCTACGTTGGCAACAATTACGTCATTAGAGGGGTCAACATAACTGCTTATGATAAAGAATTAATAGCTATAGTTGGTCCCTCTGGAATTGGAAAGTCAACATTATTGCGAATTCTTGGAGGATTTATACCACCAAAAGAAGGGGAAGTTAGATTACTTGGAAAGAAAATAACGAAACCAACCCCTAAGATTGCATTGATTCATCAATCAATTGCCACTTTTCCTTGGATGACTGCATTAGAAAATGTCAAGCTTGGATTAAAATATAGAAAATTACCAAAAGAGGAAGAAGATAAAATTGCTAGAAAAATGCTAGAAATAGTTGGTTTGTCTGGCTTTGAAAATTTCTACCCTAAGCAGTTGAGTGGCGGAATGAGACAAAGAGTGGCAATTGCTAGAGCTTTGGCTGCTGAGCCAATAGTTTTGCTTATGGATGAGCCTTTCTCTCATTTAGATGAACTAACAGCTGAAGGGTTAAGACAAGAGATTTATCAAATGATATTCTCTCCAGAAACGAACCTTAGGGCTGCAGTATTAGTTTCTCACAACCTTAATGAAGTAGTAGAACTTGCAGATAGGGTTTATGTGTTGAACGGAAGTCCAGCAACAGTAGTCGATATTATAAAAATAGAAATGGAGAGACCTAGGGATCCTAGAGACCCTCAGTTTGCTAAATATGTAGATGAGATCTATAAGTCATTAACGCCAATAAGGAAAAAATTAGGTAAAGAGGGAGAGGGTGAGAAAATATGAATGCTTCTCTCCTTATAACGATGATTTTAGCCTCATTAGCAACAATTGGAAGAGTTTGGGTTACAATTTTATTTGCCATCGTTTCTGGCTGGTTCTTGGCATATGCAAGCATTAAGAGCAAGACTTTTGAAAATATTTATATAAGTCTTATAGAGGTTTTTGAGTCTATTCCAGTTTTCAGCTTCTTCCCAGTTGTTTTAATCTTCTTTGTTTTCGACATCGGGGGGAGTTTAGGTGTAGAGTTTGCAGTGCTTTTCTTAGTTTTCACTGCAGTAGTTTGGAACATTTGGATGGGAGAATATCAGGCTTTCAAAACCGTGCCCCAAGATCTGTTAGAAGTTACAGAGAATTATAGATTAAAATTCTGGGGAAAAATGATTAAGCTTTACATCCCATATTCTATACCTAGAATTGCTGCAAACTTAATACCTAGTTTTGCAGATGCCTTATTTTATATAACTGTTAGTGAAATATTTACTGTTGGGACTCATACATATCAAGTTTTTGGGATTGGAACCATTATTGCCAATTTTGTAGCTAATGGGGACTATTTTGACGCTCTAATAGGTGTTGTAATATTAGGGATTTTTACAACTATAATTACTTTCCTACTTAGGGATTTTGCAAGATATGCTGTAGAAAGATATGGTTTAGATACTGAAATTACTGTAAGAAAAAGAGGAAGAATACATTTCGGCTATACTACAAGGCTATCTAGTGCACTTTCATACACTGCTAAGCTCTCTAAAGTGTTTCCAACCCCAGTAAAGTTGAGGAGAAGCGTTGAAGAGGACGAAGAAGAGAAAGAACATAAGTATCTGTGGAGAATAAGCGGAATTTTGGCTGGTGTACTTCTTCTAGCTCTAATTTTGTATGGCGCAATAAAAACAATTTTATCAGTACCCCCCTCTACATGGAGTTATTTGATATCAACTATACCACAAGACTTAGTTGCCATTGGAGTTGATTATTTGAGAGTTGCAGTAATTGCTATTGTTTCACTAGTTTTTGCAATCTTTGTAGGATATTTACTTGCAACGCATGAAAGGGCAGAAAAGATTGTAATTCCAATAATTCAAGCTTACTCTGCATTACCAGCACCTGCATACTTCCCATTATTCTTCCTTGTGACATTGCCTTTTGTAAGCAAAATATTTGGTCCCTTCACCAATGAGGCCTATGTTTTATTCTTAGGATTCATATCAACTTTCTATTACGTATTTTATAGCTTTTGGATAGGGGTGAAGAACTTGCCGCAGCAATATTGGGAAATAATGAAAAACTATGATTTGACTTTCTGGCAAAAAATGAGATATATAATTTTGCCCGGTACTTTTCCTTATATAATTGCAGGCTTATCTAGTACTATAAATAGCGCTTGGGGAGGACTTGCGATAGGAGAATATTGGCCAGATATTATACAGAATTATAACTTATGTGTCCATACTGGCCTTATGAAGACTATTGATGTAGCTACTAATGAAGGAAATATCGCTTTAGCCTCATGGGTTTCTGTATTCTTTGGAATTATAGTAATTATCTATTCAATACTCTTCACAAGGAAGTTAATGGACCTGGCAAGAAAGAAATATATTGCTGAAGAAGGAATTTATCTTGCATGATGTGGAATCCGGGACCTGATTGTTGATGAGATACGCGAGCTCTGATTTTTTCTAGATCTTTTCCCTTAATTAAAAATTAATAAAAATGTTTAATCTGTTTGACAAAAAATGTAAGATTAAAACTTTTTAAACTCTAAATTACTTTATTATATGAGAAAAGATGCCGCCTTTTGGCAAGGTTTTAGTTGCTAATAGAGGAGAAATTGCTGTAAGAGTTATGAAAGCTGTTAAAGAAATGGGAATGAAAGCTGTTGCAGTTTATTCTGAGGCTGACAAATATGCTTTGCATGTAAAATATGCTGATGAGGCTTATTACATAGGCCCTGCTCCTGCATTGCAAAGCTACTTAAATATTAATGCAATAATTGATGCAGCAGAAAAAGCTCATGCAGATGCCATTCATCCCGGTTACGGTTTCTTATCTGAAAACGCAGATTTCGCTGAGGCAGTAGTTAAAGCAGGAATTACATGGATAGGACCACCAGTAGAGGCAATGAGGGCAATTAAGAGCAAATTAGACGGGAAAAGGATTGCAAAAATGGCTGGCGTTCCAATTTCCCCAGGATCTGATGGACCGGTTGAAAGTTTGGATGAAGCTCTGAAAATTGCAGAGAAAATTGGCTATCCAATAATGGTCAAAGCAGCTTATGGCGGAGGAGGTACTGGTATAACTAGAGTAGATACTCCAGAACAGTTAGTGGAAGTATGGGAAAGGAACAAAAGATTGGCTTATCAAGCTTTCGGAAAAGCTGATTTATACATTGAAAAGGCTGCAGTTAATCCAAGACACATTGAGTTCCAATTGATTGGTGATAAATATGGGAATTACGTTGTAGCATGGGAAAGAGAATGTACAATACAAAGAAGAAACCAAAAATTGATTGAAGAAGCCCCCTCACCTGCTTTGAAAATGGAAGAAAGAGAAAGCATGTTTGAGCCAATTATAAAGTTTGGCAAAATCATCGGTTATTACACCCTTGGTACCTTTGAAACTGTCTTCTCAGACGTTACAAGAGAGTTTTACTTCCTTGAGTTGAATAAGAGATTGCAAGTAGAGCACCCAATCACAGAAATGATCTTCAGAATTGACTTAGTAAAATTACAAATTAGGCTTGCTGCAGGAGAGCCCTTGCCTTTCACTCAAGAGGAATTGAATAAAAGGGTAAGAGGGCATGCAATTGAGTTCAGAATTAACGCAGAAGACCCGCTGAATGACTTCACTGGTAGCTCTGGATTTATAACTTATTATAAAGAACCTACTGGGCCTGGAGTTAGAGTGGATAGCGGTGTTACACTAGGTAGCTATGTTCCACCATTCTATGACTCTTTAATCTCTAAGTTAATTACATATGGAGAGAATAGGCAACAAGCAATAGAAGCTGGGTTAAGAGCATTAAATGATTACAAAATTGGAGGAGTACGGACAACAATTGAGTTATATAAGTGGATTGTTCAAGATGAAGACTTCCAAAAAGGCAAGTTTACTACAGCCTATATTGCTGAAAAGAAGGAGCAGTTCATCAAATATCTAAAGCAGAAAGAGCAAATGAAAGCAGCTTTAGCAGCAACAATTTACGAGAGAGGTCTATTAAAGAAGGCAACAACTGCTCAACAGCCAACGGCTCAAAAAGCATTAAAGTCAGGTTGGAAGACTTATGGCTTAATTCAGCAATCATCTTATAGGGTGTTGTGGTAATGAAGTTGCTCAGAATATCCTCAGATTTAGGAGATAATTACGTTGCCACTTATGATCAAAAAGGCAACAAGGACATCATCAACTTTGAGGGCAACAAGTTTGAAATAGAGTATATTGGTCCAGGATGGAGAGAAGGGGAAATGCTTTTCAGAATAAATGGTGAAATACATAGAGTCTACATCGACAATGGTTTTATCGTGATTGACGACGAGACAATATTTAAAGTAGATAGGATAACTGAAACACCAGTAGAGCAGGGAAAGTCCTTAGAAGAGTTGATAAAAGGAAAAGAGGGAGAAGTGTTATCCCCAATGCAGGGAAGGATTGTGCAAATAAGGGTAAAAGAAGGAGATGCAGTCACAAAAGGTCAACCTTTGCTATCAATTGAAGCTATGAAGAGCGAAACTGTGATTTCAGCCCCGGTATCTGGAGTTGTGCAAAAGATACTTGTTAAGCCTGGACAGGGTGTAAAGAAAGGTGATTTACTTTTGATAATTAAGTAATTTTTTTATTTTACTTTATATCTTGAGGTGATAAAAAATGTCCATATATGAAAAACCCCCGGTTGAAAAATTAATAGAAGAATTAAGACAATTAAAGGAAAAGGCATATAAAGGAGGAGGAGATGAAAGAATTCAATTCCAGCACAGCAAAGGCAAATTAACTGCAAGAGAGAGGCTTTCATTACTGTTTGACGAAGGGACCTTCAACGAAATAATGACTTTCGCAACAACTAGGGCTACAGAGTTCGGACTTGACAAGCAAAGGTATTATGGAGATGGTGTAGTAACAGGCTGGGGAAAAGTTGATGGTAGAACCGTATTTGCTTATGCACAAGACTTCACTGTGCTTGGCGGAAGCCTAGGAGAAATGCATGCAAACAAAATAGTTAGAGTTTATGAGCTTGCATTAAAAGTTGGAGCACCAGTTGTAGGAATTAATGACTCTGGCGGAGCTAGAATTCAAGAAGGTGCTATGTCCCTAGAGGGATATGGAGCAGTATTCAAAATGAACGTTATGGCCTCTGGAGTAATTCCGCAAATTACTATAATGGCAGGGCCTGCTGCAGGTGGAGCAGTTTACTCACCAGCATTAACAGACTTCATAATAATGATTAAGGGAGATGCATACTACATGTTCGTTACTGGGCCAGAAATAACTAAAGTTGTATTAGGTGAGGAAGTATCTTATCAAGACCTTGGTGGAGCTGTTGTTCACGCAACTAAGTCTGGTGTAGTACACTTCATGGTTGATAGTGAGCAAGAAGCAATTAACTTAACAAAGAGATTGCTCTCATATTTACCTTCTAACAACATGGAAGAGCCTCCATATATAGACACTGGCGATCCGGCAGATAGAGATGTTGCTGGTGTTGAGCAAATTGTTCCTAACGATTCAGCTAAGCCGTTTAACATGAGAGAAATAATATACAGAATAGTTGACAATGGAGAATTCCTTGAAGTTCATAGGCATTGGGCTCAAAACATAATTGTAGGATTTGCAAGAATAGCTGGAAATGTAGTTGGAATAGTTGCAAACAACCCAGAGGAGTTTGGAGGATCAATTGACATTGATGCTGCTGATAAGGCTGCTAGATTCATTAGATTCTGTGACGCCTTTAACATTCCATTAATAAGCTTAGTTGACACACCCGGTTACGTTCCAGGAACTGAACAAGAATACAGAGGAATAATAAGGCATGGGGCAAAGATGCTATACGCATTTGCAGAAGCAACTGTACCAAAGATCACAGTAATAATTAGGAAATCTTATGGAGGGGCCCACATAGCAATGAGCATTAAGAGCTTAGGCGCTGATTTAGTTTATGCTTGGCCTACTGCAGAAATAGCAGTAACCGGGCCAGAAGGTGCAGTAAGAATACTATACAAGAAAGAGTTACAGCAAGCCCAAAACCCAGATGAGCTATTAAAGCAAAGAATTGCAGAGTACAAAAAGCTGTTTGCAAACCCATACTGGGCTGCTGAGAAAGGACTTATTGACGACGTAATTGAGCCAAAAGATACTAGAAGAGTAATTGCTGCGGCATTAGAAATGTTAAAGAATAAGAGAGAATACAGATATCCTAAGAAGCACGGGAATATACCCTTATAAGGCAATCTTTTTCATTTATCTCTTTAATTTCAACTTGCCTTCCTAAAGCGAGAAACAGCTTTCTTATTCTATCTTTGTCTTTACAACTAATTAAAAACTCCCTCTCACCTTGAATATACCTAAGCAATAATTCCTGCAGCTGCTCTGACAATTTTTTCACCCAAATTAGGCCCTAATAATTGCTTTACTTTCTCTGGATTTAACACGATATCTTCTGGCCTTTTAATTCCATGCTGATATAATAGCCTAGCTCTCACTCTACCTATTCCAGGGACTTTGACAAGCTCAATCAGCTCTGGCTTTACACCATCTTTAACTCTTTGATGAAGTTCTTCTAATACATCTTTATGATCATTTAGCCCTAATACTGAAGCTACATGGTAGCCAGAATATGTTAGCCAATCCATTGTTTCTACAATAGCCCTTAAATCACCAGATCCAATTCCGTATTTCCCTAGTATAGTGTCTTCATCAACTTCGTTTATCCAATCGTAAATTATGAATGCAGTCTTTAAAGCTGAGATATAATTGGAAAACTCAATTTCATCCTCTGGCTCGTCAACAAACAACTCGCAATCAAGCCTTTCGATTAAAGCTTCCTCTTCACTCCTGCTTACGCCAACTGAGGGACCATCTGGAGTAAAGGCTAATAAATGAAGGTAAGCAATTTCGCAACCTTTCTCGTTCTTTTCTAATGCTTCTCTAATTGTAACAGCAGTGAAAGGGTTAATATAGAGGTCTGAAATCCTCTTTCCAAACTTAGTTAAAACGATCTTGTCGTCTTTAAGCCCAAATATGTCATGGTCTAAAAGCCATTCTAAGCCAGAGTCAAAGTACTTTTTGATTAACTCCTTTGGTAAAAGTGAATCCCTTACGTAGCTAAGGAGGTCTTCTTTAGTCATTTCTCCCTCAGAAGCGACCGTTGAAATCAAAAATGAGTAAAATGCACTTTCCGATCCTAACTTTGACTCAATTGGCTCAACGTCTGACATTAAATATCTCTTAAAGACTTTGTCCGCTTCACTTCTAGACCTAACAATAACAACAGCCTCGCCATTTTCATCAAATCCTGGCCTTCCTGCCCTTCCGCTCATTTGCTTATAATCCATTACTGGTATTGGCTCCATAAAGCCAACTACTTTCCTATTATATCTGTATATATCCCCAATAACTACAGCCCTAGCTGGCAAATTTACTCCTGCTGCGAGAGTTGGAGTTGCAACTATCACTTTTATTATTCTGTCTCTAAATGAAGACTCAATTACGTCTCTAAGTCCTTTAGATAAACCAGCATGATGATAAGCAACTCCTCTTATTACTAAGTTGTACAAGTCCTCTTTTTCGTTGCTCCCAGCGTCGTCAACTTCCTTAATTTTGTTAGCGACTTCAAGGAGTTTTCTATCGTCGAGCTTAACGAAGTTCATGCTTTGCGCAATTTTCCTTGCAGTAGTTTCTGCTAATTTTCTTGAAGATCGAAAGACAAGTACCTGGCCTCCTTTTGATACAACATCTAAAGTATAAGCTAAAATACCATCTTCTCCATAAACTTTTCTTGAAGTGCCGTCTTTATAAAGCACAATGAAGCTTTTTTTCTTTTCAGATTCTGGGAATAAGACTCCTTCTTTTAGTGGCACTGGCCTCCAATTTGTTGCAACTAGCTCTGCCCCAAGCCATTTAGCAATCTTCTCACCATTACTAATTGTTGCACTTAATCCAAGTATTACACCTTTCCTTTTAGCCCTTATTGCAACGGACTCTATTGTCGGGCCTCTTTCCGGATCATTCAAATAATGAAGTTCATCTAAAACGAAATAAGAAACGTCATGCAACCATTTAGCGTTGTGCCTCCATAAAGAATCAAGCTTCTCATAAGTTGTAACTATTATATCATAGTTCTCAAGCCAGCTATCATCTGTGTCATAATCTCCACTAGTCATTGCGACTTTTAAGCCAAGCTTCTCCCAATCTTTAAATGTATTATATTTTTCATTCGTTAACGCTCTAAGGGGAGTAATATAGACTGCTTTTCCTCCTTTAGATAAAAGATAATTTACCATTCCTAGTTCAGCTATCAATGTTTTACCAGAAGCTGTAGGGGAGGTAACCAAAAGTTTTTTCCCTTCTAGCAATCCCTTCCTAACAGCTTCTACTTGAGGTGGATTTAATTTCTTAATTCCTCTGCCCCTCAGAATCTCTACGACCCTTTTATCTATCGGCAAATCGTCAATAAGTATAGTTTCCATGTTAAAACTACTCTCTTTTTAATGTTTTCATTTAAAAGGCTTGTTACTCATAAAAAACGTTTAAAAATAGGCGTCAGTTGACCCTTCTCTATATATACTTAGCTTTTCCGATTCCATAAGTAAAGTTTTTTAAAGGCTCGGCTAATTATTCTCTGATACTTATGGTTGCTATAAGAAAATTAAGCGATAATACATTTGAATTAGATTTAGGAGAAGTAAAGACAATTTCATTTAAACTGGAAGAAGATTTCTTAAGAGAAGTTGATGAAATGGCAAAAATTCTAGGCTATCCTAACCGAAGTGACTTAATTAGAGATGCTATAATAGCATATATACAGTATTTAAAAGAGCTTGAGAAAGAAGAGACAAGAAAAGTATGAACTTTCTTGCAATACTAATTTTCATAACTGGGCTATTAGCTTCATTTAGTGTTGGAGGAAACAATACAGCTATATCGCTCGGAATTCTGCTTTCTACAAACGTTTTAAAGAGAAGGCACTCTTATGCAATAAATGCAATATCGCTTTTTGTTGGCGCTTTTTTAGGTAGCTACACCATGATAAACAGTATATACAGCACAGTTTCTTCTAGCTACGAAATCCTCATTGAAATCCTTCTTTCTTCCATCTTAATTTCCTCAACTGCAACTTTTTATTATTTAAATAAGCTAGGAATACCTGCTTCATTAAGCCAAATGATTTATCCCTCAATAGCAGTTTTAGTTCTGATCTCAAGAGGGAAAATTTCTTTTGACTGGGGGAAATTCTGGTTCACTGTAGCTTCATGGGGTATATCGCCAACGGTAGCAATTGCTACTTCTCTTCTTTCTTATTATTTACTTTCTAGGATAATTTCCAAAAGAACTTCAACTTTTCTTTCTCAAATAAAGTATTACAAATTTTCTTTGATCATAGCCTCAATATTTACATCTTACGTTACTGGGGCTAACGCAATAGGAATTATAATATCTGCAGGGATTTTAGCAGAGCCGTATTATATCACCTCTTTTCTTTATGCAATAGCCGCAGTATTAGGATTTTATTTAAGTTCTAGTAAAGCCGCAATAACTGTTGGCTTTAGAATAACTAGGCTGGGCTATATTGGGGCTTCTTCTGCACTTATTGGTAGCGATTTGATTTCAGAAATATTTACAGTGTTAGGAGTTCCAATTTCAATAACTCAAACGATTATGGGAGGAATTATAGGGCTCAGTTTTAGGAGCTTTGGATTCGATATAAAGAAACAGCTATTACAGATAGCAAGAGGATGGACCATTTCGCCAATCTTTGCAATAATAGTCAGCTTAGCAACATATGGAGTGTTAAGAAGCATTTTAGGCCTTTAAAGTCGCATAAAGGACTTCAACACTTAATGTTGCTTCTTCCATTGAATCAAGTATGTCATCTAAGAAAAATATAAAGTCGCGCATTTGTAAAACAGTTATTAAATCAATCTCTTTTTCAAGCTCATAAAGCTTTAATATCAGAGTATCCTTCATATCATCCCCAGACCTCTCAAGCATTTGAATTTCTCTACCAATTTTTAATGCCTCTTGCAAATTCTTTGACAAAGCTGAAAGCATTTCTATTACTTTTTCCGCAGCCTCCTCAATTATTGCTAAATAAGCCATGAGAGACTCCTTAATTGAAATTACGCATTTTTCTGCGGGCTTTCTCGAAACTAAAGACCTTGCAGAGTCCTTTATTGAATTGCTGGAATGATATAGAGATTGAGTTAACATAACCATTGCTTCTTTAAAGTCTGGCAAAAAAGCCCCACCATAAAGCAATTCTAGTAATTCTCCTCTGGCCATTGAGATCCTTTCGTCAAGGGTTTTTATCCTTATGAAACTGCTATTTACAGCATCTTCATTACCATTAATTGCTCCAGAAACTAAAGACTTTAATGCTTCACACTCAGCTTTTATATCTTCTCCCATCTTCACTAGCTTTTGAAACAGCTCTTCCTCTTTATTTATTCTAAGCTTTATCAATTCATATTATCTACTGTCTATTGGAATATATTTCTTTCCTATTTCACCTTTATAATACGCTTTAGGTCTAATTATTTTATTGTCTTTTACATATTCTATAATGTGTGAAACCCAACCGACAACCCTTGCAGAAGCAAAAACTGCTGGAAAGAACTCAGGCTCAAAGCCTAATGCATAAAACACGATACTGGAAAAGAAATCTACATTTGGGTAAATTCCCTTTGGCCCCAAGTATTTAATTCCTATTTCCTCAACTTTCTCAGCAATCTCATACAGAGTCTTTATCTCCCCTCCTTCTTTTTCAGCCAAAATTTTTGCATATTGCTTTAATATTTTAGCCCTAGGATCATATGTCTTGTAAACTCTATGACCAAATCCCATTAGCCTTTGCTTGTTCGAAAGCCTTTGCAATACATATTCTTGGGCTTTATCCGGAGATCCGATCTCTCTAAACATCTTCAATGCCTCATAATTTGCCCCTCCATGCAAAGGCCCTTTTAATGCTGAAACCCCAGCTACTATTGATGAATAAATATCTGAAAGGGTTGAGGCAACGACTAACGAAGCAAAAGTTGAGGCATTCATTTCATGGTCTATGTGTAAAATTAATACAACATCCATTGTCTTTGATTTAACTTCATCTGGCTTTTTCCCAGTTAGCATATAAAGGAAGTTTTCTGCATGAGAAAGTTTAGGATCTGGCTCAATAATTTCTAATCCTTTTCTTAACCTAGCGTAATAAGAGACTATAGTGGGGAACTTAGCTATCAGTTTTATTCCTTTCTTATCTAGAGGTTCGTCGCTTTTATCATCTTCAATGCCAAGTAAGCTTACTGCAGTCCTTAATACATCCATTGGCAGTGCGTCTTTCCTTACCTCTTTTAGGAACTTAACTATAGATTCTGGCAGTTGCCTCTCTTCTTTTAATGTGTTTTGAAACCAATCCAGCTCTTCTCTGTTTGGCAATTTGCCATAAAGAACTAAATAGCTTGTCTCCTCAAAGTTTGAAAACTCTACAAGGTCATAAATGGAATAGCCTCTATAATAAAGTCTGCCTAATTCGCCATCAATAAATGTTATTTCTGTTTCCTTAACATATACGTCCTCAAGCCCCTTCTTTATTTCCATCCTTTACCAACTCTCTTAATTTCTTTAAGGCAAAATCTTTTTCCTTCTTTTCCAACTTAGCTTTTTCAAGAATATCTTCAAGA
>ERZ1684502.84-NODE-84-length-23698-cov-1699.968743_pt1 | contig 23698 bp, 26 predicted proteins | sample MGYA00580192_ERZ1684502 | MGnify/ENA primary metagenome ERZ1684502 (study PRJEB41476, sample SAMN13258264) | hydrothermal vent metagenome | biome: caldera [ENVO_00000096]; feature: acid hot spring [ENVO_00002120]; material: acidic water [ENVO_01000358] | place...
TTATTAGTTGCTGAAAGGAATTGTTACCCATTCTTTATATCGCTTTACTCATTGATCTTACGTTAGGTGAACCACCACTTTTCCTACACCCAGTAGTTTGGGTAGGGAAAGTTTCTGAGAAGTTAATAAAGCCTTACAAAGGGTATTTCTATGGGGTTCTGATTTGGGTTATCTCTGTAGTTCCCATACAGGTTGCCCTTCTTATTCCCTTGTTCATCCAGCTTCAAATAATTCAAATTGTTTTACTTTCTTTTTTCCTTAAAACTTCTTTCTCAGTAAAAATGTTATATCAAGTAGTGAAGAAAAGCATAAAAGATAAAGAAAAAAGAAGATTTTATGCTCAACAGCTGGTAAGAAGAAACGTCTATGAAATCGATGATCCTCACGTTCTTTCTGCCTCAATAGAGTCCCTCTTTGAAAGTTTGGTTGACGGAATAACTTCTCCTTTTTTCTGGTTTCTTATTCTTGGCTACCCTGGAGCTTTACTACAGAGGTTTGCAAATACAATGGACAGCATGGTTGGATATACAACTCCAGAGCTAAGAAAAGAGGGATGGTTTAGTGCGAAAGTTGACACTATTCTAAATTATATTCCAGCTAGGCTTACTGCATTTTTTATGTTAATTTCAGCTTATTTGTTAGGTTATAAGCCTAAAAATGTTATAAAAAACTTGAAGGAAAGTAAAATACAAAGTGTAAACGCAAAATATCCAATCTCCTTTGCCTCTTCAATCTTAAACGTTAAGCTTGAAAAAATTGGATATTATACTGTAGGGGAAGGAGAACTACCTAATGAAAAAGACGGGGAAAAAGCCTTAAAGTTGTTTATTGTGACTTTGATTGTTTACACCTTGTTTATCTCAGTCATATATTATTACCTTTATGGACTCGCCTTCCTTAGCTATCCTTACGGCCTCATTGAACTGCTCAAGAGGGAATTTATGAGTAATTAACTTAGCAACGTCAACTTTCTTTTCATAAATTAGCTGTAATGCCTCTCTTGTGTCTTCTTCTACTGCAGCGTTGCTTGAGATTATCGATATTTCGTTATTCAAAAGCTCGCTTATGTCATAGTTTAGTATAGTCCCTTTAAAAGGAACGCCAAATAGGAGGACATACCCTCCTTTTCTAACTGAATAAAGCCCGGATAATATTGCAGAAGGGGCTCCAGAAGCTATTATAGCAACGTCAACCCCTCTACCGTCTGTTAACTTCTTAACTTCGCTTGGCACATCAACTTTTCTAGCATTTAAAGAATGATCTGCACCCACTTTTGAGGCATATTCAACCCTAAAGTCCGCTACATCAGAAATTATTACTGTTCCAGCGCCATTAGCTTTTGCCATCATTACGTGAAGAAGACCCATTGGGCCTGCTCCAACTACTAAAACAGAGTCCCCTTTGTTTATCCTTACTCTCCTCTGAGCCCTAACTACTGTTGCTAAAGGTTCGATAAATGACCCTTCTTCAAACGAAACACTATCTGGCAATACTAGTATTCCTCCTCTGACAACGTTCCATGCAGGAACTCTAAAATACTCAGCAAAACCTCCCGGATCTAGATTTGTCTTTCTGTAGTAAGGACACATGGTAGGACTTCCATGAGTGCAATAATAACACTCGTAACAAGGAACATGATGATGAGCAAATACTCTTTGTCCGGGCTTCAAGAAATCAACACTACTTTCCTCAATTATGCCAGCTGGTTCATGACCTAATATTGGTTGAGATGCAGTATATTGGCCACATATTTTTTCTACATCAGTACCGCAAAGTCCACAAGCTTTCATCTTTACAATAACGTCTCCTTTCTCTTTTATTGTAGGCTTTGGAACGTCCTTTACTACAGCTTTTCCGTTTTCTAAGAGTACTGCTTTCACAATTTGTAAGTAAATTAGTAAGTTTTAAAATCTCTTTCTCGTTTGAAAAGATTTATAGTAATACTGAGTAGTAACATTTATGTATATATTTATTTTCGCTCTACTCTCTCCTTTACTTATAGCTGATAAGTTAATACTTAGAAGTAAGAAGCCTTTGTTCTCTGTTAAAGGGATTAACGTGTTTCTTGATTCAAACAGTAGCGTAAATGCTTACGTTATAGGAAAAAATTTAGTGGTCACGAAAGGATTTCTTAACCTAAATAAAGACGAGCAAAAGGCGATTTTAGCCCATGAGTTTTCCCATATAATCTTAAACCATTACAACAAAACTAAAGCGTTTTTAGTTTCATCAATAGTTATTTCACTGTTTCTTTTCCAGATTAATATTGCTTTCTCCCTGCTTGCTCTAATTATTACATTTCTACTTTCAAAATATTTGAGCAGAAGACATGAAATTGAGGCTGATAAATTGGCATATAGAGTGGTTGGTGATGAGTTAAAAAATGTCATAGAAAAGTATGGTGATAGGGAGGGAAGTATTTTATCTTCTCATCCAACGGCTTATACAAGGTTAAAAATGCTTAGTTTTTAAACAGAACTTATATAACACTATCCTTTAATTTTATTCTGTGTATATAGGAAAACCGATCAAAAGAATTGAAGATGTAAGATTAATAACTGGAAAAGGAACCTATGTAGATGACATTGAATTACCTGGAACTTATTTTGTTGCATTTATAAGAAGCAAATACCCTCACGCTAGAATTAAGGTAAAAAAGACTGAAGGTGTTTTTACTGGAGAAGATATCAACCCGGGAAGAGATTTCCCAATACCTACAAAAGAAACTACTTATGCTGGGCAACCAGTGGCTATGGTTATTGCTAAAGATAGATATGAAGCTTATGATTTGGCTGAGTCTGTTGAGGTTGAATATGAGCCATTAGATTTTGTAATTGACCCGGAAAAAGCGTTAGAAGATAAAGTTAAGGTATACAGTGGCCTATCTTCAAACATATATTATCACGAGAGATGGAAAGGAGGAGATGTTGAAAAAGCGTTTAAAGAAGCTGATCTAGTAATTTCTGATACTTTAGTTAATCAAAGAGTTATAGCTTCTCCATTAGAAACTAGAGGAGCTTTGGCTTACTTTGATGGGAGTAAGTTAACGTTTTACTCTTCAACTCAATCTGCCCATTATTTAAGAAGGAACCTTGTTGATTTCCTTGGCTTTGAAAACATAAGAGTTATTCAACCAGATGTTGGAGGAGCTTTTGGAAGTAAAATAATTGCCCATCCAGAAGAATACGCTTTAGCTAAACTCGCTTTAACCCTTAGAAGACCACTAAAATGGATACCGACTAGAACTGAGGAGTTCATTTCAGCAGGGCATGGTAGGGATAAGAGGTTAAAATTTGATGTAGCTGTTAAGAAGGACGGTACTATTTTAGGGATTAGAGGGACATTAATAGCAAACCTTGGTGCACCTTATCCAGATGCAAACGATGATGAATCTGGTAATGTGAAAAGTACTGTTAGGATGCTACCGGGAATTTATAAAATTCTAGGTGCTGACGTTGATGTATATGCAGTTCATACCAATATTACTCCAACACAATCATATAGAGGTGCAGGGAGGCCAGAGGGAACTTATTTTATAGAAAGGATAGTAAACATCGTTGCAAATGAGCTTGGGATTGACCAATATGAAATAAGGATGAAAAACGTAATAGATTCTTTACCTTATAAGAACGTATTTGGAATCACATATGATTCTGGAAATATGAAGAAACTGCTTGAAATAGGAAAAACATATTACGAAAAATTGAAAAGTGAAGATGGATGCGTTGGAGTAGCTTCTTATGTCGAGATAACAGCCTTTGGTCCTTGGGAAGTAGCTAGGATTTCGGTAAAATATGACGGAAAAATAACTTTAGTGACTGGCACTGGTCCTCATGGACAGGGTGATGCTACTGCATTTGCTCAAATAGCAGCAGATGTGCTTGAATTACCAATAGAGAAAATTGAAGTTAGATGGGGAGATACAGAAATAATAGAAGATGGAATAGGAACTTGGGGTAGTAGAACTGCAACTATTGGAGGTTCTGCAGTGCTTTTGGCTTCTCAGAAACTCAAGGATAAATTAATAGAAATTGGTGCGAAACTTTTAAATGCAGATAAGGAAGAAGTGGAGTACAAAAACGGAGAAGTCATAAACAAGAAGAACGGACAAAAAGTAGCTTTCATTGACATAGTTAAAAATGCATTTAAGATGGGGGAAAGCCTTGATGTAACTGCAATATACAATGTAACACAGCCACCTACAACCCCTTATGGTATACACATGGCACTAGTAAAAATTGATGAAACCGGGAAAGTTTACGTTAAGAAATATATTGCAATCGATGATATTGGAAAAGTTATAAATCCTTTACTTGCAGAGGGACAAGCGATAGGAGGAATTTTACAAGGAACAGCCCAAGCTTTACTCGAAGGGGCGTTTTTTGACGAGAATGGTCAACTTCTAACTACCAACTTCCAAGACTATGCTATTCCGACTGCAGTAGAAGCCCCTCAAGTGGAGTGGCATTATGAAGTTCTGGGCACTTCACCCCACCCTACTGGAAGCAAAGGGATTGGAGAAGCGGGCGCTGTTGTAGGAACTCCCACAATAATAAACGCTGTTGAGCAGTGCATTAAAAAGAGAATAAGAAGTATGCCAGTTAAATTTGAAGAGTTGATAAAGTAATGCAGAGACACTTTGTATCAGAAAAAGAATCTAAAAGAATACTGGAAGAAATAAAAAAGAAATATAATGTAACAGTAGAAGGAAAAATAGAAGAAGGAAAAGAAAAAAAGAAAGTATACTATTTTATTGATGGACTCCTTTCATTCTTTTCTGAGGAATTAATCCCTACCTTATGCTTTATAAGAAAGTATAATCCGCCATTACCCTCAGTTACTGTTGATGAAGGAGCTGTAAAACATATAGTAAATGGTGCAGATTTGTTTGTCCCCGGTATAGTGCAATATAACTGTGACTGTAAAGAAGGTGATGTTGTAGTTGTAAAGACTAAGACTGGAATACCTATTGCTGTAATAAAAGTTACAATGAATAAAGAAAAGGCGCTTAGCGAGAAGAAAGGAAAGTTTGGAATAAATTTACATTATATTAATGACGAGATATGGGATATGTGCAATGAAAGGAGTGGTAATCCCAACGTATAATGAGGCAGAGAACATTAAAGAATTAATTCCGCAGATCAGACAATATGTTCCAGATATAAAGATCATAGTAGTTGATGATGATAGTCAAGATGGTACTGCAGAGATTGCCAAAAAAATGGGCGCGGAAGTTTTTGTAAGAAAAAATGAGAGAGGACTAGGAAGCGCATTGAGGTTTGGACTTTTAAAGGCATACGATTTAGGCTTCGAGTACGTAGCTACTATGGATGCGGATCTTAGTCATGACCCTATATATTTACCATCAATGTTTAATGCCTCATCAAATGCCGACTTGGTTCTTGGATCTAGGTATATAAAAGGTGGGAAAATAGAAAACTGGCCAATAAAAAGAAGGATTATAAGTAAAGGGGCTAATTTATTAGCTAAGATACTGTTGCACCTAGATACAAAGGATAATACTACAGGGTATAGAGTGTATTCAAGGAAAGCAATTGAGGTTGTAAAAGAATGTAGTCACAGCAACGGTTATGAATTTCAAATATGTGCCATTTATCAAGTAAAGAAGCATGGATTAAAAATAGTTGAAGTCCCCATAACTTTTAGGGATAGAAGTAAAGGCGAAAGCAAATTAGGAAGTGAAAAAATACTTGAGTGGTTTATTTATGTATTGAAATTATCATTAGGCATTACTTCTTGATTTCTTTATCTTTGATATTTCTCCCTTGAGCATTTCTATTTCTTTTTTAAGATTTGCAATTTCCATTTCGTGGGCTTCTAATATCTTCTTTATCTCATTATCTGGGACTGGATTATCTGTTTTTAGTTTTACGTTTTCTTCCTCTATTTCTACATAACCTAATCGATATAGCTCCCTAACATACCCTTTGGCAGTTTTTGGAGAGATCCTTAATTCTAATGCCAAATCTCTTATGTTAATTTCTTTCTTTTCTTTAAGAAGAGAGATTATATCTTGAAGTCTAGGTGTTAGCTCCATAATCTTAAGCTTACATAGTATTTACTTTTAAGCTCTTAGGCGTAACAAATTATGATAAGAATTGACACTTTTACTAAAGGAGACTGATGTGCAAAAAATATTAAATTTCAAAGATGCTTATGATGCTCTGAAAGAAGCTTTCACATTGCAATATCATAAAATGGCAACAAATACTAGAAGGGTTAGAACTTCCTTTCATGGTGGTGTTTTAACTTATCAATCCGGAGGACTGGATCAATATTTGGGTTTTAAAGTTTTTATAAAGGGGACATTCTTTTCAATGTTATTCGCAGACTCTGGTGAACCATTACTTTTAGCTGAGGCTGATTTATTTTCTAGGATAAGAACTGGAGCATTATCAGTATTAGCCTCAGACTACTTAGCAAAACCTAATTATACTAGTGTAGGTATAATAGGTTTAGGAAAGCAAGGAAAATATCAAGTTAAAGCTTTTCATGAGTTAAAAAAAGGAATAAAAATAAAGGTTATGAGCAAGGAAAAAACTGATGAAGAAATAAAGAAAATTAAGGATGAAGGAATAGACGTAGAAAGAGCTAAAGATTACAAGGATGCTTGTAATGCAGATGTTATTGTAACAGTTACTAATTCTAAAGATCCTTTTGTAAAATATGAGTTCTTAAATAAGGGAACACACATAAACGCTTTAGGCTCTAATTTGCCGGAAAGAGTAGAACTCTATCCAGATGTCCTTAAAAACGCTAATTTAATTGTAGTTGAGGACATAGATCAAGCAAAGGAAGAAGCAGGAGATCTAATTATGGCAGAGAAAATGAACATGTTGGATTGGAATAAGGTAAAGACCATAGCTGAAGTCATAGGAGGAAGTGCAAAAAGAGAAAAGGATGAAGAAATTACAGTATTTAAATCCATGGGTATTGGCTTGGAAGACGTTGCTATAATGAAACTATTGTATGAAAAAGCAAAGAAATATGGGGTAGGAAGCGAAATTGATATAAGAGGAAAATGGCCAGTCGTATAGGGCGAGAAATCGAGATCTCTCCAGTTGAGTTAGCTTCACAGATTGCTAAAAAAGTCGAAATAAATCTAGCTAGCGGAACCCCAGATCCTAATGTAATGCCGTTAAATGAAATAAAAGAAGCTTATCAAGAAGTAATAGAAGAATACGGAAGTAAAGTCCTTTTCTACCCTGGTGCTGGAGGACAAGAGGAACTAGTTAAAGAAATTGAAGACAATTATCTACCACTTTTGGATTTACCAAAAAATGGAAAAGTGGTAGTTACAAGCGGAGCGCAACACGCAATGGAATTATTAGCAAAATATTTTCTTGAAGATGACACAATTGCTGTTGAAAACCCAACTTTCATAGAAACTTTTACACCCCTAAAGTTAAGGAGTAACGTAGTTTTACCAATTACAATTGACTCTAAAGGGATAAATGTAGAAGAACTAGAGACGTTATTAAAAGTAGTTAAAATAAAACTCCTCTATGTAATACCAAACTGTCATAACCCCGCAGGGGTAACTCTATGTGAAGATAGGAGAAAAAGGTTAGTTGAGTTAGCAGAACAGTATGATTTCTATATTCTTGAAGACGATCCATATAAACCAATAGCTGGAGAAACGCCAAAACCCATAAAGTATTTTGATAAAAGCGGAAGAGTTATTTACATCAGTTCATTTAGCAAAATAATAGCGCCAGGGTTAAGGATCGGGTTTGTCTTAGCTAATGAAGAGATCTCAGAAAAAGTCTCTTTGTTAGAACAGATGGATTTCTCTACTTCCACTATAAACCAGTATGTTGTGCTAAAGCTTCTAAGGAAAGGAGTAGTAAAAGATAGGATGAAATACTTGCATTCTCATTACGATAAAAAAATGAAAATACTTATTGATTCTCTTGAAGATGAAGGGTTTACAGATTTTAACAAGCCTTCCTGCGGGTTCTTTCTACTCCTTGATTTAAAAAAGGACAGTTGGAAAGTGTTCCGTGAAGCAGTTAACCAAGGGCTAAGTTTCGTACCAGCGAAGCCGTTTTTCTTAAGAGGAGGAGAAACAATGGCAAGATTAAGCGTTTCAGTTTCGTCCGAAGAGAAAATAAAGAAAGGAGTTAAGATTTTGAAAACTGCCTGGAATATGGTTTAAATGTCTCTTAGAAAGAAATATAAAAAAGAACAACTATTTTTACACAATGTTAGATGAATTAATAGCATTTCTAAGTATTTTAGTGTCATCTTGGAGTGTTTATAATTCTTTTTTAGCTATATACGGCGTTACATGGAAGAGAATAGATAACAAAGACTATTCGGAGCACTCCTTCTCTATAATTATACCAGCGAAAAATGAGGAGAAAGTGCTGGGAAGATTATTAGATAGAATGGTTAATCAAGAGTATGATAAGTCTAAATACGAGGTCTTAGTTGTTGAGGATGGATCCACAGATAATACATTTCAAGTGTGTAAGAATTATGAGTCTTTATATGATGATTTAATTCGCTGTATACAACTACCTCCAGCCAAAGTCCCTAATGGTAAGAGCAGAGCATTAAATTATGCATTAAAGAACGCAAAGTATGATATTATTGGTGTGTTTGATGCAGATACCGTGCCAAGGTTAGATGTATTGAGTTATGCTTCTGCAGCTTTTTCTAATAACCAAGTTGTAGCAGTTCAAGGAAAGCTAATACCTATAAACGTAAAAGAAAGTATAATTGCTAGATTTGCTAGTCTTGAAGAACTATATTACGAATACTCAATAGCAGGAAGAGCTAGATTAGGTCTCTTCGTACCATTAGAAGGTACTTGCACATTTGTAAGGAAATCTGCACTATATGAGGTTGGAGGGTGGAATGAGTATAATTTAACAGAAGATCTTGATCTTAGTATAAAGCTGGCTTCAAAGGGCTATAAAATAATTTATGTCCCATCAATAGTTGCCTGGAGGGAAGTTCCTATAAGCTTGTCGTGGCTAATTAAGCAGAGATTAAGGTGGTATAGAGGGCATTTTGAGGTAAATTTGATGATAAAAAACGGTAAAATAGACTTTAGAATAATCGACGGTATACTAATAGTAGCTACTCCTATATTTATGATATTGAATTTGGTCAACTACTCTTTAATTTTAATATATCCAACCTCACTTTTCTTAATTGCAACAGCCTTTGTATCAATAGCATCTTTCACAAGTTTCCTAACTACTGTAGTTATATCTAAAAAACACCTGATCGAGTTCCCCTATTCGATACTTTCATTAGCTTACATGAATTTCGTTATACTTTTAAATATAATTGCACTAGTTCTAGAAATAAGTAAAAGACCTAGAATATGGATTAAAACTGAAAGGAGTGGCAAAATATTAAACGAAATATAGGTGTGAAACAAATGATCGTAGAAAAAGTTCTAAGGAAAAAACTTGAGGAATATTTATCTCATGTAAAGGAAGAGAACACGCTTTACGTTACTGACCTTGTGAGATGTCCTTTGAAAAACTACTACGAGAAAACATACAAGGAACTAGCAATGTCAGAAGTTTTTACCCCCTCAGCAATATTAGGAGATTTCGTACATGCTGGATTAGAGGATTTCATAAAAAATAATTTCGCTAACTCACAAGCAGAAATGGATGTAGAAAGAGAAATCCTTGTAAACGGTAGACAAATAAAGATCAAAGGAAGAATAGATGCTTTAGCCGAAATTGATGGAGAGAAAACAGTCATTGAAATAAAAACTGCTAGAGCTGATAAAGGTTTACCCCATGAACATCACAAAGCACAACTTCAAATCTATCTTTGGATAACGGGAATAAAAAAAGGGCTTCTCGTGTACGTGACACCAGATAGGATAACAGAGTATCCAATTAATGAGCCATTAGACGAAGCAGTAGTTATCAGATTGGCAGAAGAAACTCTAAAAATGAGCAAAACGCCAAGATATTCTTGGGAATGCAAATATTGTGTATTTTCCTCTGTTTGCCCATATAAAAAGTGATTTTTCTAACTCTTAACCTTAAAATCATGAGTTTCCCTTCTTGTAATATTCTAAATCGACAGACTACGTTAAGAAGGTTCTAAAGAAATAAAAAGTAATTCTCTATTTTTATCTTATGCTTAGACCAGTAGTAATGACAATTGCTGGAAGCGATTCTGGAGGAGGTGCAGGTTTACAGGCTGATCTAAAGACTTTTACTGCTTTAGGGGTCTTTGGTACTGTAATAGTGACTGGCTTAACTGCTCAAAATACCTATTCGGTTACTAAAGTATTAGAAGTGCCCCCTGAATTTGTTGAAGCTCAATTTGATGCTGTTATGGATGACTTAAAACCTTCTTACGCGAAAACTGGAATGCTGGCATCTAGCAAAATAATTGAGAGCGTAAAAAAGAAAGTAACCCAGTACAGAATAAACCTTGTTCTTGACCCCGTTATGGTTGCAAAATCCGGTGCACCTTTAATTACTGATGAAAGTGTCGTCTCATCGCTGCTTGAGCTATTGAAAGTATCATTAATAACGACACCAAATAAGTTTGAAGCTGAAAAGCTTTCTGGGATAAAAATAAACTCGGTAGAAGACCTAAAAAAATCAGCAAAGAAAATTCATGAGACTTATGGAGTAAGTGTAGTAGTAAAAGGCGGTTCAACATTAAACGGCTTTGATTATGCTATAGTTGATTCTGACGAGTTTGAGTTAAAAGGAGAAAACATAAGTACAAAGAATACTCACGGGAGTGGAGATGTTTTTTCTGCAGCTATAACTGCATATTTAGCTAAAGGGGAAAAAATGAAAAATGCAGTTATAAAGGCTAAAGAATTTGTTACACAAGCAATAAAATACTCTCTAGACCTTGGTAAGGGTCACGGTCCGGTAGATCCTTTTGCTCCTATTGATTTGATAATTCAAAGGGAGTACGCTAGGGAAGAATTAGAAAGGCTACTTTGGGAGTTTGAAAAAGATCCAAACTTACTTCTTCAAGTACTTGACGAAAATACAAAAAGTAATGTTGCATACTTAACTAATTACAATGATGTTGCAAGTCTTGCAGGGGGAATAATTAAATACCTCGATAAGATAAAACTAGATGGTCCGATTTTAATAAATGTAAAAAATGCAATAACAGAAAAACTGAGAAGTTTTAATAAGAGAGTTGCTTTAGTAGTGTCTCTAAATAAAACATTGCTAGAAGCTTCTGAAAAGGGAATCTTAAAGATAAGTGAGAGTGGAATTAATAGTGACTTAATCATGAGTGAAGGCGTTGTATATTTAGTAGGAGACTCTGTAGATGAAATCATAAATAAATTAAGGAGGATAAGAGGATGATAACAGTCTTAGGAAGTTATAATGTAGATTTTCTACTAAAGGTCGATGAGTTCCCAGCTGAAGGGGAAACAGTATTCGCAAGGGAGATCTATATTAACCATGGCGGTAAAGGATCAAACCAGGCAGTATCTTCTGCTAGGTTAAAAGCTAAGGTTAGAATAATTGCAGCTGTAGGTAATGATGAGTACGGAAAGAACGCTATTAGATTTTGGGAAGATGAAGGTATTGACACTGCTTATGTAAAAATAAAGAATACTGTAACTGGCTCAGCTTACATAATTGTTAACTCTAAAGGACAAAATATGATCGTAGTAAATAGAGGTGCCAATGCTCTTCTAAACGAGGAGGATTTAGACAATAGCTTAGCCGGTGATATACTTTTATCTCAACTTGAAGTTAACGAGAATGTAGTAAAGAAGGCGTTTAAAGACTTCAGCGGAATTAGGATTTTAAACCCAGCACCGGCTATACTTAATGACAACTCTCTCCTTGATTATGTTGACATTCTTACTCCTAATGAAGTAGAGTTCAAGGAATTAACAAATTCAGATGACTTCGAAAGTGGGTTACAAGCTCTTTTAAAAAAGGTAAAAAAGGCGGTAATAGTTACTTTAGGAGAAAAAGGCGCTTTGATAGCTACAAAACAGGAAAGAATATTAGTCCCGACAATAAAAGTAAATCCTATTGATACAACTGGGGCTGGAGATGTGTTTAATGCAGCTTTAGCTGTCTATTTAGAAAAGGGCTATGATATTGTTACTGCCGTGAAAATAGCTAACAAAGTAGCTGCATACTCAACAACTATTATTGGTGCCTTAGGCCCAACTTATGAGGAGGTGAAAAGTCTAATTGAAAAAGAAGATTAGAATAACTAAAAAAGAAGAGGAAGAAGCAGAAGGGCACGAATGTATAGGACTCTGTTGCGATGATTTAGTAGATATAAATGAGAGGGATGACCTATGAAGATTACTTTTGTAGGAACTGGGGCAGGTGCTACTTTTAGTTCAAAGAGAGTAAAGGCATCGATCTACTTAAAGAGTGATGAGGGAACGTCAATTCTCCTTGATCTAGGTACCGGTGCTAATTTCAAGCTTGAAGATTTTAATCTCTTAGATTTTTCAGCAATATTTATAACACATCTTCACATCGATCATGTAAGTGGAGTGTTTGACCACTTAGTTCAAAGAAAAGTTATGGGAATGCCTGAAATTACGGTTTACTCCCCTTCTGGTTTTTCAAAGCTTTTATCATCTTATAAAGAAACAGGGAATAACATTTCTGCGATAGTTTATGAAAATGAACTGCCTAGAGCTAAAATTGGAGACCTAGAGATTTACTCTGTTGAAGCTTGCCATAGTATATATGCAGTTAGTTATGTAATAACTGATGGAAAGAAAAAGATAATATACACTGGGGATACCTCAGAGCCTTGCGAACCAATATTAAAGGAAAGTGAAGATGCAGACCTAATAATTCATGAGGGTAGTTGTATCGAAGGGTGCGAACAATATGGTCACACTCCAGTACCAAAGCTGATTAACATATTCAATAACAAGAAGTTAATTATAACTCACATACCATCTCAAATAGAAGAAGAAATTAAAAGAGTAGCAAAAGGTTATAATCTAGCTTTTGATGGTATGACTATAAATGTGTAGAATCTTAGCGTTTAAAGCCAAGGGAGAACCGGATTTATCTGTTTTAAAAGCGTTCTTAGAAGCTAGTAAAAATGATGTGTATTTTAAATACGGTTCGCATTCAGATGGTTGGGGCTTTGTAGCCTTTATTTTAAGGAATGGAAAGTGGAGAGTTCTGTTTTATAAGACCCATGAACCAATTTATGAAGACGAGATGTTTTTCAACTACGTAAGCCTACTAAAGGGAGACGAAATTCACGCAATATTCCATGCGAGAAAAGCTGGCAAATCGTTTCTTTTAGGAGTTAGACACAACCACCCTTATTACCATAAGTTGCCAACCCACGATGTATACTTTGCTCATAATGGTTCAATCAGTAGGAAAGCTTTTAACAACCCAACTTATCCTTCAACCGATAGCTATCTTTTCTTCCAAGAGATAATAAGGAAATACCAAGAGACAAATGATTTTAAGCTCGCTTATTTTGAAACAATTCAAAATTTAGCTACTTATGCAACTAGCCTTAACTCAGCTTTGCTTACCTTTAACAGCCAAGAAGGACCTAAAATCTACGTAGGTTATTACTATAACAAGAGCAGAATGAAGGAAATGGAGGAATACTATAAAATGTATAGATATGAAAATTATATCTTCTCTTCAACTATAGCATATTACCTAGGTAAAAAAACCCAAGAATTAAGTTTTGGTGCGATAAATGATATGTCTGGTTAAAACATTTAAATAATTTATTCGAGTATATATTTATGACAGAAGAGTTAGTTGAGGCTAAGATAATAGAATATGGAAAATTAATGGAGCTTTACAAAGAAGTACAATACATAAGAGAATATTCAAAAATTCTAAAAATGTCTGGGCATGACGTTGGCCCTCCGCCACAAAATGTCCCCAAGGATTTATATTACTTAGCTTTATCATCTAGCGAAGTAAAATATGGGCCCATCGAAATAATTGGTAACAATCCATATAAATTAAAGGGAATTGATGCGATTGTTAAAAGCGAAAGACCAGAAATACCTAACTATGCAATAGTTGACTTTACCAACACCATTAAAGTCTATTTGGCTTATGAGAAGCCTAAGTCTATAGTTGGAGTTGATATAGGAGTAAGGCATTTAATAACTGTTGTGGCAGTAAGGAATGGAAAAATATGGAAAGCTAAATTCTGGGGAAAGGATCTAATTACTGATGAAATGATAAAGATTCTTGGAGAACCACAAGGGGTAACTGAAATAAAAAACATCAGAGCAAAGGTAAAAAGAACAATAAGTGAAGTGGTAAAATTCATAGAAGATTTAAATCCCAAAATAGTAGCGTTAGAGGATTTAAGAGTGTTTGAGAATAAGGTAGGGAATGCATTAAGGAATATTGAGATTGAGCTACAACAACAGCTTTACTCTAGGGGGATTAAATACAGACTTATTGATCCTTATAATACAAGCAAAGTATGCTCAAATTGCGGATTTAAAAAAGGCGAGGTCTTAGGTCCTTTATTTGTTTGCCCAGCTTGTGGATACAAAGCAGATAGGGACTTTAATGCCGCTGTAAATTTAGCTTTAAAGTGTTACTATACATGTTAAATCTTCCAGTAGTCTCTTAGTATCTTTTTCTCTTGAGAAAGATAGTCCTTGAATCTGCTCTTTACCGAATCTGAAGACAAATTCTTTTTATAATTTACAGATTCGCCTTCTAACCCTTGAAGAAATGCCTTAACCCCTCTTTTTAACCCTATCGTATATCCTCCTTCTAAAACGGCATATTTCCTTTCAAATTTTGAAGAGATTAAACCCATGTTGTAATATGTCCATTCAGTAGCCCGTAAACTTGCAAGACCATCTCCTTCAAATCCATCGAAACCAGCTGAGTAAGCAATGTAAGCAGGCTTAAAATCATCTATTATAGACTGTATTATTGGTATCAACTCCTCATATAAATCATCTCCACCTAATGGTGGAACAATTAGGTTTACCTTTGTACCTTCAGCATCTTTTCCTCCAATCATATCCGGATAACCAGTACCGGGATAAAGAGTTCTAGGATCTTGATGTATATCGATATGAACAACTTCTGGATCGTTCCAAAATATATCTTGAGTTCCATTGCCATAATGAACATCGAAGTCAATTATTATCACACGTCTAAGATTATACTTTCTAATAGGAAAGGCAACATTGTTAAAGATACAAAAACCTAACGTAGGGGCACTAAAAGCTCTGCCATTTTTACCAGCGTGATGACCTGGTGGTCTAACTAAAGCAAAACCGTTATTTTCGAATGCCTTTAACGCTCCACCCAATGCATAAAGTGCAGTCTCCCAAGTATATTTGTTAGTATAGGTATCAAGATCTAACCACTCTTCCTTCTCGCTAGTCAGTTTAACTAGTTTTATATAATCTTCGTCATGAATGAGTTTTACGTCTTCTTCATTTACTTTTATAGGTGAAATTATCTTACGATCTTTAAGTTCTTCAACCAGCGTTTTGACTCTATCTGGATTCTCGGCATGATGTCTTTTTGCTTCATGTAATAAGTATTTATCCGAGTAGACGAGAGGTATTAAAGCCACAGAAGTTATATATTGCTTTAGGTTAAAAGCGTATATATGGGAAGATTAGAGAAGTTAAGAGAATTTATGCGAACAAAGAAAATTGATTACATGATTGTTGGTCCCGGAAGCAACATGTTTTACTTGACTGGTTTCCTTGAGGAACAAATGGAAAGACCTTTATTTTTCGTTGTTGATAACTGGAACGCTTATTTCCTAGCACCAAAACTTTATGAGGAACAGCTCTCAAAACTTAATTTCCCAATTATTACCTATAATGACGATGAGAATCCTTATAAGAAATTAAGTATAGAAAAAGGAAAGGTTATTGCAATAGATGACATTCTATGGTCTTCCTTTACAATAGATATTATAAACTATTTTTCGCCTTCGCAACTTGTTAAAGGTAGCGAGATTATGAAAGAGCTTAGGATAATAAAAAGTGACGATGAAATAGATATAATGAAAAAGGGTGTTGAAATAGCAGAAAAATCTTTCTTGAATACTATTTCTCAAATTAAAGCTGGTCTTACGGAGAGGAAAATAGCAGAGATGCTAGTAGATGAGTTTATCAACAATGGGGCTGAAGGAGTCTCGTTTGAACCAATAGTTACTTCTGGGCCAAATACTTCCATGCCACATCTAAGGTCTACAAGTAGGGAAATTAAAGAAGGAGATGTGATAATCTTTGATTTCGGTGTTAAATATAAAGGCTACTCCACAGATACTACTAGAGTTGTTAGTATAGGCAACCCGTCAGAGGAAGTAAACAAGATCTATGAAATTGTAAAAGAAGCTCAACAGAAAGCAGAAGATAGCATAAAGGAAGGAGTTATGGCTTGCGATATAGATAAAACTGCAAGGCAAGTAATCTCTATCTACGGATATGGAGAATATTTCATTCACAGAACCGGTCATGGCATAGGAATTGATGTTCATGAAGATCCCTATATAGCCCCTAACTACAAAAGAAAGTTAGAAAAGAACATGGTTTTCACAATAGAACCCGGAATTTATTTACCAGGGAAATTCGGGATAAGGATAGAGGATATGGTATATGTAAATAAAAAAGGGATCGTCATAAATAGTCTTAAAAAAGATGAGATATTTGCTATTTAGTCATCACTTTTCTATACTAGTAATTCGGAATAGAGTATTCTTTCACGTTGATAAGAAGTCAGAATACCATAATATATTGAGTAATGCCTTAAATCGTTTCCCATAGAATTTATTTAATATGAAAGAAATTTTAGGTGATTATGAACCTAAAGGAAGGACTATACAAGCTGTTGGGAAATTCGTAGCTTTCGGGCTTGATGACCCATTCCATGTAACTACAATAACTGGACTGACATTATATGGGATAGGAAAATATATGGAGAAAAGAGGAACAAACTATGGCCTCAGAATGGCTTATCAAGACCTTGAGGAATTTAAAAGACGCTTAAAAGAAGCAATACTAGATATTAATAGTCTTAGATTATAATAATTTATGAGACATGAAAATCACACCATTAGCTTTTGAAAGTCTAGGTGTAAGATCACAAGCGACTTTGGTAGAAACCAAAGATGTGAGAATACTAGTTGACCCAGCAGTCTCATTAGCTCCTAGAAGATATGGTTTGCCGCCACATCAGTTAGAGGTTGATAAGCTAACAGAACTAGCTAAAAAAATAAACGAGGTAGCAAAGGACGTTGATATAATAGTTATAACGCATTATCATTATGATCATCACGATCCAGGTTATGTTCTTCCTATAGACATATATAAGGACAAGGTAGTGTTCATTAAAGATCCAGTAAACAATATAAATAATAGCCAAAAATACAGAAGAGCTCCTAGATTCCTCAAAGCTATAAAAGACAAACCCAAAATAGTGGAAATTGCTGACGGAAAGGAGTTTAAATTTGGATCAACGAAGTTGTTCTTTTCAAACGCTGTGCCTCATGGAGCTGATGAAAGATTAGGGTATGTGGTTCAAGTAGGAATAAATGACCAAGATGGAACAGTAATATTTACTTCAGATATCGAAGGTGCTCCAAAGGATCAGCATCTTGAATTTACGCTAAAAGTTAAACCAAATTACCTAATAATTGACGGACCTTTAAGCTACTTACTTGGTAGAGCGTTGTCGGAGAAAGAATTAGACAAAGCTATAAAGAACATGGAAACCATAGTAAAGAATGGGTTAGAATATGCGATTGTAGACCATCACGTGTTAAGAGATTTAAACTATGAGAACGTGCTGAAGCCGGTTAAGGAAATAGCGAGAGACAGCGGTTGCAGAGTAATCTCAGCTGCGGAGTATTTAAGAGAAGAGCCCAACTTACTAGAGGCTCATAGAAGAGAACTATTCAAAAAAGAAAATAAACCAGCCAGAATACCTAGGGGATTGGCAAAACTTCTTAGTGCTGGCGACTAAATAGCTACATGGACTGGCAGGAAATAACCTATAATCATACCTCCTATGTAGCTTCCTACCAAAGCCAATAAGCCAGTACCAATTTGCTCAAATGAACCCCTCCATTTGCTTAGCCCAGTATACTTAGTTGTCATGGTGCCAAAAACCCCTAAGGTAGTTAACACAAGAACTAAAGATGCAATTACTGCTGATATGAAAGGAACTTTCACAAACAGCGAGAATATAAATGGGATAAGTGGGATGATGCCACCAACTATCAAGTATACAGACATAATAAAACCAAGTTTGACTGGATTTTCAAATTCTTCAGGGAATAATTTAAGCTCATGAATCATCATCTCATGAAGAACTACATCCTTATTTCTCATTAATCTTCTTGCTATTTCTTCAGCTTCTTCTTCTGGCAAACCTTTACTTAAATAGAATTGCTTTAACTCCTCTCTTTCTTTTTCTGGGTATTTATCTATTTCATATCTTTCCTTTTTTATTTCGTTGTTTATTATCTGATTTCTTACCCTAGTAGATATATATTCGCCTATTCCCATCGAAAAAGCTTGAGCAATTGTTGCTATTAAACCGGTAACTAAGACAAGCAAAGGATCGTTAGAATAGCCAGCTGCACCAAGAGCTATTGCACCAACTCCTATTAACCCATCTTGTATTCCAAAAACTCTTGTTCTAAATACGTCTGCCTCATGAGTGTAATGTATTACAGGCTCTTCAATGTTTTCCTTTTCCATAACCTATTGTTTACCGTGAATTTTAAAAACCCTTCTTGGATTACGAAAAATCGTAAATAAATTTAAGTTACGATGTATTCTTCATCTTCCATTTTTAGGAAACCGGAATACACTCCCCACTCAGCCAAAATTATTTGCAAGTCATGATAACCAGTGGGGCCTGAATAAGCAGTAATTCCTTTTTCCTCTAGAATTTTTAACAAATCTTCTAATTTAAATCTCCCTAATTCTTTGGCAGTAGCAAATGGTTCTAGTTTGTGTAGTGATTCTCTCAGTAACTCCTTTCTCCTTCTTATATTACTTTTTAAGAATTCTATTCCTTTATCAGTTATTATAATATCTCCGTCGCCTATGGTTATAAAACCTAAAGCGTTTGCAGCATAAACTATCGGCATAAAATCATCTAAGTCAACTTCGAGCTCTTTTTCTAGTAAATATATGTCAGTCTTTCCTTCAAAACTATTATACAGTACTGTAAGTAAACCCAATAAATCTGCAACCCTTGCCTCTGGTGAGAGTATAGGAACTTGTGTTTGCATTACTTTACTTATATGCCATACTCCTTTTTAACTTTTTTGCAAAAAGTACAATATAAAGAATTGGAAATATATAGAATCCTAAAACCATTAAAATATCTAAAACTGAAATATATAAAGAGGTTCCAAATTTTAATAAAGAGTTATCATGAGTAGATGACGTGGCAGAAGCCAATATTGCCAAAAGTGATAAAATTAAACCTAAGTATTCTCCAACTTTGTAATTTTTACTTATGAGAAAAGCTGAAAGCAGAAATAACAGTATTCCTACTAGAGTGCCTAAGGAAATAAAAAAGGGTACAACATGAAGAAGCAAAATACCACCAATTCCTAAACTTACGGCAGAACCTATCAAGGGAATATATAGCTTCATCTTGTAGTAATAATTATTCATTTCAGTATATATCTTCATTCCTTCTTCAACTATGCACAAAATTTATTTGGAATGAAATAGAGTAAGAAAGCATGGATAGAAGTAATGATGTAAAAAGTATTGTTGAGAAGATATTGAAAGAAAGAGAATGGATAACGTTTAGTGATCTAATAAAATACATCAATTATCCTGCATCAGAAGTAAATTCTGCATTAGTACAATTAATGAAAGAAAACAAAGTAATTAGAAAAGGACGTTATTTTTATTACCAAGGATAGTCGTATTCCACTGGATCCTTTAATCCATTAATTCTGAAAGCTATCTTTCTCATATAACATGGCCCGCATTTGCCACAATGCTTTTCTCCACCTTCATAGCAGCTCCATGTTAAATGTAGAGGAGCACCTATTTCAACTCCTAGCTTAACAATCTCATGCTTAACTAAATTACCTACCGGCATCAATACGTCAACTTTCTTGTTAGGCCCAGTAGCATAAGGAGAGAGCTTTTGGAATAATCTAACAAATTCCATTTCATTATCCGGGTAAGCGCCGGCTTCCTCAAGGTTTATACCAGAGGCAATGGCTTCATAACCATAAGCTTCAGCAATTGCTAAAGCTACAGAAAAGAATATTAAATTCCTTGCAGGCACCCACTCATGGGCAAATTCAGCACCTTCTTCCCCCTGCCTTTCCTTAACTATTTCTCCACCACCTTTCAGTAATGTCGTATGACCAATGATTCTGAATAAATCAGTATTGATCTCCACTAAAGGAACTTGGAGATATTCAGATATCTTTTTTACAGCTTCTCTCTCCTTTTCCTCTGCCTTATGATGATAATTAAAGTGAAGGAGTGTAACATCGTAACCTTGTTTGAGTAGGTATGTTGCAGCTACTGTAGAATCCAATCCTCCACTTGCAATGACCAAAACTCTCTTTTTCTTTTCTTCCTTTTTCAACAGATCAATCTTGTTTATTTCCAAGTTACTAGTCACTTCAACAATAGAATAAGGGTCTAACTTCGTTACTGAATCGAAAGGTGAAGCATTGAAGTAGTCATCAAGAGAAGTAAAGAATATTGCTCCTAGCTCTTTGTCAAACATCATGTATACGGGTTTAAAATTCTGAGCAATGTATATTCTGTCTGGTCTTTTCTTATCTCCTATAACAAACGCAAAACTTCCTTTTATTTCATTAAGTAAATCTTTCAGCCCTTCTAAGTCTCCTTTCCAATACTTATCTAGAATTGGTGGGATAACAGCACTATCAATTTTAGTCTTTCTAGTAACATGAAATTTTGTTTCCAACTCTTTATCGTTAGCTATTAATCCATTGTGAGTAAGGATAAATCTCTCTCCCTCAAAAGGCTGAATATCGTCTTCGCTTTTCTTGTTAACATATTCTGTAGTTGGTTCAGCTCTATTATTAGCTATAACCACTCTTGAGTTCTCATCAAGTATGCCGTATAGTTTCTCTTCTTGAGTTGAGGGTTTACCTAGTGACTTAACTCTTTTAGTTGAGCCGTCTTTTTCAATTACTATTACACCGAAGCTATCTCTTCCTCTATCTTCAGCTCTTTTAAATATCTCAATGAATTTTCTCTCTATCTTCTCATGATTCTCAGGCTTTAATATTAATACTCCAGATACACTGCACACAACTGCATGTGGTGTTAGTAAAAATTAAATTTAACCGTGAAATACGTTAGCTTATGGATATTATTAATGATGTCAAGAATGCTTTAGATTATTTTAACGTCAAAATCGCACATGTATATACAGAAACCGCATTAGATCCAGATTTCGGTTCTTATGTAGATGATTTACCTTTACACAACAAAATAAAAGAAGCGTTAAAGAGTATTGGAATTTCTCGATTATATAAATATCAAGAGGAGGCTTTGAGAAAAATACTTGATAGAAAAAATGTTATGATAGTATCCGGGACTGGGACAGGGAAGACTGAAGCGTTTTTGCTTCCTCTATTAGAGTTCTCACTAAGAGGAGAGAGAAGCGTTCTTATCTACCCTACAAAGGCCTTAGCTAGAGACCAATTAGACAGAGTCTTAAGACTTACATCAAAATTAGATGTAGATGTTGGAGTCTTTGATGGTGATACTCCAGATAAAGAAAGAGAAAGACTTTATGAAAATCCCCCATCGATCTTGATCACAAACCCTGATATGATCCATATTGGTTTGCAATTAAGCCATAGGTTCAGAAGTCTAATTAGGGGAGCAGACCACTTTGTGTTTGATGAAGTTCATGCATATGAAGGAGTACTTGGGGCTCATTTGAGAATGATAAGTGATAGGTTGAGAGAATTTTCTTATTATCATGTAGTTGCCTCTAGTGCCACAATAGACGCATCACCGTATTTATTTGAAGGATTATTTGGAGTTTCAGGGGAGATAATCCAAGGTACTAATAGGAGAAAAGGTGTGGCTTTACATGTTCTCTTAAATATCGGCTATTCTAGTAGATGGACTATAGCAGCTTATTTATCTTCTTATCTGATGAGAAATGGTTTAAAGACATTAATCTTTGTAGACTCTCAACAAATGGCAGAAGTTTTAGGAAAAATTGTAAGAAGGTTCGGGTTTGATATACCAGTACATAGAGCTGGAATAAACCCAGAAGAGAGAATAAAAATAGAAGAGGATTTAAAGAGCGGGAAAATTATGGGTGTAGTTGCTACTCCAACGCTTGAACTTGGAATAGATATAGGCGACTTAGATGCTGTCGTTATGGCAGAAAATCCACCTAGTTTTTCAAAATATGTTCAAAGGGCTGGAAGAGCTGGAAGAAGAAACAAAATTGGTTACATTTTTACACTCCTGGGAGAAGACCCAATAGATGCTTATTATAATAGAAAACCTCAGGAGTTCTTTAACAGAAAACTTACGCCCTTACCCTTTGATATAACAAATAAAGAAGTCATCAAGCTACATACTGCTGCATATATCGTTGAAAAGGGAAAAGTGAAAATTTCAGATTTACCAAGTTTGTGGGCTAAAACTTTGAACTCCTTACCCGTGAAAATTGTAGGAGACTATGTTTACTCAACCTCTGATTTAATCAGATATGCAAAATCTAAGACGCTGAGATCTACCGGACCTTTAGTAAGAATTTATGAAGGAGATAAGAAGGTTGGAGAAAGAGAACTACCAGTAGCTCTTTACGACCTCTACCCAGAAGCTATATATATTATATCTAAGAAGAACTATGTAGTAGACAGTATTAATTTAAATAAGTTTGTTGCAAAAGTTACAAGAATTTCCGATGATATACCTTATTACACAAAACCTATTTATAGCACGCATCTGCTTTCCTTCAAAGAAATGGAGAAAAGAGAAGTACTAGGAATGCCAGCGAGTTACGGAGAAGTAGAAATTCTTGTTTCCGTAGACGGTTATGCGATATATGATTTATTTGGGAACAAGAACAAACCGAAAGAGGAAAAATATTATAAAGAGCCTGTTACGTTTTCTTACGCCACAAAAGGGATAATAATTAAACACCCGATACTATCAGAGTTTAATGAGTTTGATGCCATAGAAGCTTTCCATGCTACAGAACATGTGTTGATAAGTGCTGCTAGAGTTACAGCTGGAGCTTCTATGACTGATTTGGCTGGAATAAGTTACCCGAGTGGCCATGTAGTAATATATGATGCTGTTGTTGGAGGTAGTGGTGTAAGTAAATTGCTTTACGATAGGCTTGAAGACGCATATGATATAGCATTAGATATAACTGGAAAATGTGATTGTGAGGACGGTTGTCCTAAATGCATTTATAGTCCATATTGTGGAAATAACAACAAAATGCTATCTAGAAAGAAATCTTTTAGACTAATCAGTTATCTAAAAGAAAATAGAAATATCAAGGAATCGGAGGAAGAAGATCCATTCGGTAACCCAATTGTCTAATTCGAAGAAAAGTTAATAAACAGTATGAATAATAGTCATTTTAATGCTTAATTTATTATACTCACAGCTTTCATTAACTAGAAAATCATCTATTGTTCCCGAAAGAGTTATTACTGTTAAATCTGAAGAAGATTTAAAGAATATTACTGA
>ERZ1684502.85-NODE-85-length-23624-cov-151.178115_pt1 | contig 23624 bp, 27 predicted proteins | sample MGYA00580192_ERZ1684502 | MGnify/ENA primary metagenome ERZ1684502 (study PRJEB41476, sample SAMN13258264) | hydrothermal vent metagenome | biome: caldera [ENVO_00000096]; feature: acid hot spring [ENVO_00002120]; material: acidic water [ENVO_01000358] | place...
AGATCCTAAAAGAAGATTAGAGGTATTAAGATGGAGAAAGTGGCAAATTAGAGCGAGAATACAATCTTCAATCGATAGAAATCTAGCTCAAGCAATGAACGAATTAGAAAGAATCGGAAACTTATTGAACTTACCTAAAGCTGTAAAGGATGAGGCAGCATTAATATATAGGAAAGCAGTTGAAAAAGGCCTTGTTAGAGGTAGAAGCATAGAAAGCGTTGTTGCTGCTTCTATTTATGCTGCTTGTAGAAGAATGAGAATGGCAAGGACATTAGATGAAATTGCTCAGTATACTAAAGCGAATAGAAAAGAAGTTGCAAGATGCTATAGGCTAATCCTTAGGGAGTTAGGCATCGAAGTCCCAGTAAGCGATGCAAAAGATTATGTAACTAGAATTGGTAGTCTCTTAGGCTTAAGTGGTGCTACTATGAAGTTAGCAATAGATATCATAGAAAAAGCAAAGGCTGCTGGTTTAACTGCGGGTAAGGATCCTGCAGGTCTTGCAGCAGCAGCAATATATATTGCGGCATTATTAAATGATGAGAGAAGAACACAAAAAGAAATTGCACAAATTGCTGGTGTAACTGAAGTTACTGTGAGAAATAGATATAAGGAGTTAACACAAGAATTAAAGATTCAAATTCCAAATCAATAAAATTTTTAACTTTTTCTCCAATATTTTTTCATTTTCTCATTCTATAATTAATATATTTGACTCTGGATAACCCATTTTTATTAGAAGCTCTTTTACTCTCTCTCTGTGATCTCCTTGGAGCTCTATTTTCCCATTCTTTACTGTTCCTCCTGCTGCCAGTTTAGATTTCAGTTCTGAAGCTATTTTCTTTAATTCTGCATCTGAACCAGAAAGACCTTCTATTATTGTTACTTCTTTTCCGTATCTTCTCTTTTCTAACTTTATCTTTATGAACTGTTCTTCTTTATTTAGCTGTTCACATATTTCCGGAGGCAAACCACCACACAAATTATCGGACATTCTCAAAAAATTTTAATTGTATTAGGGCTTTTTCAACTTTTCTGTTAACAGTTAGGTTTTTAATCAATGTTTTTTATTATGTTTTGATGGCAAGGTATAGATGTGGAAAATGTTGGAGAGAATTTGATGATGAGCAATTAAGAGCATTACCAGGCGTTAGATGCCCCTATTGTGGATATAAAATAATTTATATGGTTAGGAAACCTACAGTAAAAGTTGTTAAAGCGATCTAGCTTTTTGAATTTGAGCTGCAGTTTCTAATATTATTCTAGAAGCTAAGACGGAAGTTATTCCAGATGGGTCATATGGAGGAGAAACTTCAACTATATCAAATCCTACGACTCTTTTATCAACTATAAGGGAAATTATGTCTAAGACTGTAGTAGGATCTAGTCCTTCTGGCTCTGGTGTAGCAACCCCAGGAGCATAGGCAGGATCTATCCCGTCCATATCATAACTAATATAGATTTTTTGGCATTCTCTGAAGTTTGTTATAATTTTCTTTGCTGTTTCTCTTACTCCTAAAATCCTTATTTGCTGAGGCGTTAGGTAAGCAATTCCTGCTTTATTTGCATATTCTAACTCCTCTTTTGAGACAGCCCTTGTACCTATTTCCATTATTTTAATTCCTTGTTCGGATATTCTTCTCATTACGCATGCGTGATCATATCTATATCCCATATACTCATCTCTAAGGTCAAGGTGAGCATCAATACTTAGTAAGCAATCCGGCTTTATGCCCCTTGTTGTTCCTATTGTTATTGTGTGTTCACCTCCAATACTTATTACTATTTTCCCTTTTTCTGCGAAATAACTTGTTACATCACTTATTCTCTTTATATTTTCCTCTACATCTGAGGGATGCATTACAATATCCCCTACATCATTAAATCCTATTTCTCCCATATCTATCCCAGTTCTTATAGAATAAAATTCGATATATTGAGCTGCATCCCTTATTGTAGATGGGGCAAATCTAGATCCGGGTCTATAGCTACTTGTTATATCCAAGGGCACCCCAACTATAACAAAAGGGGATGTGGGCTTGTTAAATCCTGCAAACAATCTACTATTTTCGTTTAAGTATAATAGTCTACTATCTGCCATGAGAGTAGAAATTTTTAATCTCGTTTATATGCTTATCTCGTATGAGTGAGAAGTTAGTAGAGCTTGCAAAGAGAAGAGGGATATTTTGGCCATCATATGAAATTTATGGTGGTGTTGGCGGGCTTTATGATATAGGCCCTATAGGAGTTAAGATAAAGAATAAAATAATTGATTTATGGAGGAAATATTTTGTATATGAAAACTCAGAATTTGTGGTAGAGATAGAAACACCAATAATTACCCCTTCCAAGGTTTTGGAGGCTAGTGGTCACGTAGAAAATTTCACGGATCCTATAGTTGAATGCACAAAGTGTCACAAAATATATAGGGCTGATCATCTTATTGAAGAGGTTGCAAAGATTAACGCAGAAGGTCTTTCAGCTTCTGAATTAGATAGAATAATTAGAGAAAAAGGCATTAAATGCCCTGCATGCGGAGGGGAATTAGGAGAAGTTAGGATGTTTAATTTATTGTTTAGTACAAACATTGGTCCCTATACTGGCAATCAAGGGTTTCTAAGACCAGAAACAGCTCAAGGAATGTTCACATCTTTTAAGAGAGTATATGAAGCATTTAGGCAAAAGTTGCCCATTGGTATTGCTCAAGTCGGGAGAGTTGCAAGAAATGAAATTTCTCCAAGACAAGGATTAATAAGGATGAGAGAGTTTACAATAATGGAATTAGAGTTCTTCTTTGATCCTGAAAGCAATATTCAACCTAATTTTGATAAGTTTGGTAATCTAAAGCTTAACATTCTAAGAGCCGAGGACAAAGTGAAAGGAGAAAGCCCTAAAGAATATTCAATAGAGGAAATATTACAAGAAAAGATAGTTTACAACCCATGGATGCTTTATTGGATGGCCACAGCTGCAAAGTTTGTGAAAAGCTTAGGAATTAATACTTTCTATTTTGAAGAGAAATTACCTCATGAAAGAGCTCACTACTCCAAACAAACTTTTGATCAAATAGTCGTTATTGGAAATGAGAAAGTAGAAATTTCAGGGCATGCATATAGGAGCGATTATGATCTAAGTAGGCATATGAAGTATAGTGGTCAAGATTTAACTGTGTTTAAGAAGTATGATACCCCTAAAGTTGTGAGGAGGAAAGTAGTAGTAATTAATAAGGATGCTTTAAACAAGCAAGATAAAGATTTTGTGAAGAAGTTCATGTCTTTTATATCGTCTAAAACGCCAGAAGAAATAGAAGCGTTAATAGCGCGCGATGAGAAAATTGATGGCAATAAAATTAGCGAATATGTAAAAATTTTAGAAAGAGAAGAGAAAGTTACAGGAGAAAAAATAATTCCTCATGTAGTAGAGCCTTCTTTCGGTGTCGAAAGGTGTCTATACTTAACACTTCTTAATGCTTACAGAGAAAAAGGAACAAGGATTGTACTATCTTTGCCTAAAAACTTAGCCCCTTATGATGTTGCAGTGCTTCCATTACTAGAAAGAGAAGAATTAATAAAGAAAGCAAGAGAAGTTTATGAGATGTTAAAACCAAAGTTTGATGCAATATTTGATGATTCTGGAAGTATAGGGAAAAGGTATGCGAGAGCTGACGAGATAGGCATTCCTTATTCTGTAACTATTGATCCTCAAACGTTAGTAGATAATACTGTAACTATAAGGGATAGAGATACATGGCAACAAATAAGGGTAAATATTAATGAACTTGTTTCAGCATTAGAAAGGCTGTTTAACGGTGAAGAGTTTAATAAGGTAGGTAAAGTAATTAATAGTGAAGAAAATGAGTAAGGAGGAAAAAGAAGAGGAGAAAAAAGTTGATATAAAAACATTAGTTAATATTATACCTCCTGCTTCTGCATTAAAAAAGAGTAAACCTCCACCAAAAGAGAAAAGATTGAAACTAAGGAAAAGGCCTGATGTAGATCAAGGAGTTATTTTAATCTCTAGTAAATTAGCTAATGAACTAGGAATTAAAGATGAAGCGGAAATCTCAGTAAAGGGTAAAAGAGCTACTTTTAAAGTAATCATTCAAGATGGCTTGCCAGATACAGAGATTTACGGAAATGAAGCAGATATGGTGAAATTAGGGTTAGAAGACAATAGCACTGTAAGCTTGAGGTCTGCGAAATGAATGAGAGCGACATAGAAATCGGTAGAGTATTGCTTCGTTTCGATGAGGTTGTTGAAGAACATAATTCCTATCTTGAAGAGTTAGAAAATTTACTAGAATTACCTACACTAGATAAAGATAGGGTTCAAAGATTGCTGAAGAGGTTAAGAAGGACTAGAAAAGAGATATTAGAAGGAATAAATAGTATAACTGCTCATATTAATAATTCTAAAGATATTAAAATTAAAGAAGAAGCTTTAGGTATAATTAATTATTTCTATGTCGTAGGCATTAATGACGAAGAAGAAGCTTTGAGAAAATTGCTCGCTTTAGATTCTTCGATGAAAGAAGAGATAGAAAATGATATTTCTATGTTGGAAAGAATAAAATCATTAATAGTGCAATTCATTTATTAACCATAAGTTTATTTTTCTATCACAATGAGTGTTCCAGAGCTTAATATTGAAGAGCAAATTCAAAATATATTGAACAATATTATTGATCAGCTAAGACTATTATATCAGCAATTTACAGATAATAATGTTAATCATATGCAGATTTACTCACGTATAGACGGTATTAAATCTACAGTTGAAGATGCTAAGTACAAACTTGGGGAATACATCATTAAAGTTAAAGAAGGTATACAAACTGGAACTCTTTATTTAGATATTTTAAATTATATAGAAAAAATATCACAAAATCTTAGTGCGGTATCATATAGGTATTCTGTTTTACAAACAAGAAGTAAGATAGGAGAAAATACAATCCAGTCCTTGCTAGTTACTATGATAGAAAAACTAATAGCTGCAGCTAGCAGTGCTTTAGAATCCTTTCGCTTATTATCAGTAAATTCAAAGAAATCTGCTGAGAAAGCTAGAAATATTATAAAAATTGAGGAGGAAGTTGATGATCTTTATAGGAATTTTGAACTAAAAGTATTTGATAAAAACAATGAGCTTATATTTGTAATGTTAACAAAGGACATTGGAGATAGGCTAGAAGATTGTGCAGATTTATTTAGGGATATAGCAAGCAACATTCTTTATATTAGCTATATAAGGGAATAGAATGAAAGGTGAATTAGTAAAGGACAAAATTATCATAAAAGATATAACAGAAGCTAGGCAAATTTATAAGCTAGGCTACTATGGAAAGCCGCTAGGGCTCTCTAAACCTAAAAAAGCTGAAGAAATAAATAGCGAACTAATTTTATCTCTTATAGAGGGTGTTTACTTAAGTAAAAAAGGGCTCATAAAGGTATACTATAATGGCGAAGAAATTTCTACTGATAAATTATATGCAATTGGCGTTAGTCAGATACCTCGATTTAGGATATTATATTCTGTTTATGAAGATTTAAGGGAAAAAGGCTATGTTGTGAGATCTGGAATAAAATATGGAGCAGATTTCGCTGTTTATACTATAGGCCCCGGAATAGAGCATGCACCATATTTAGTTATTGGGTTAGATGAGAATTCAAAGATGACTTCTAACGAGCTTTTAGGATTTGGAAGAGTTTCTCATAGCACTAGAAAGGAGCTATTATTGGCAATAGTGAATCTAAATACTGGTAAAATAAGATACATAATGTTTAAATGGTTGAAAATGTAATAGATTATAAGGCTCACAAAGATTGGGTGAGTTTTAATTGAATCATAGAGATATCACACCTAAGCAAAGGCCAACATTTAATGCTGAAGAACCAAAACCAATGCCTTTAGGTGACAAATGCAATTATTTATGTCCATTCTTTAGGTGCAATAAGAAGGCCTTAAGCATACAGAAGAAATATGTAAAAGGTACTCCTCAAAAAATTGGCTACTGTATGTGGGTAGGTGATATATGTATAGCTGGAGACTGTCAATATGCTTATTGTGAAAAAAGAGCTCTATTGCCTGGTAATAAATGTGCATTTGCTATAAAAAGGAATGAAAATGGAGAAGATATGGAGAAAGAGTTAAAGCAAGAAGAAGAGTATGAGTCCAAAATCAGCGATTTACTATCTAAGAGATTTGGTCGCAAAGGTTACGATTTGTACTAACTTTGTTCCAATGCCTATATAAAGAGTTAGGTATTTTTAGCAAATCAAGAATTTTTCCTACAATAAAGTTTACTAAGTCATCAATTGTTTGTGGATTATGATAAAAACCTGGAGAAGCAGGTAATATTATTCCTCCAGCCTTAGAGACCTTTAATGCATTAGAAAGTTCTATAGTACCTAGCGGTGTTTCCCTAATTACAAGAATAAGAGTTTTCTTCATTCTAAGGAAATTCAGCGCAGCTCTGCTAAGTAAATTGGAAGCTATACCATTTGCTATTTCAGCTAAAGTTTTTATGCTGCAAGGCACTATTACCATTCCCTCCGTCTCGACTATATGACTAGAACTAGAAGGAGGCTCTTCTATTTGATATTCCATATATATCTTAGAGCTATATTTTTGTAAATAGCTGTCAATATCAATATCACATTCTAGCTTTGCAACTTTTCTAGCTTCTTGGCTTAATATAATCTCTGTTTCATATCCTAATTCATAAAGCGTTTTTACAGTTTTTAATCCATAAATAATTCCACTAGCCCCACTTATACCTATAACAATCGTCCCTTTCTTATTCCCACTTTTTGCTCCTGCCTCTTGAGCCACTCTTTCACCCAATTATTGTAACATTGTTTACTACAAAACACCCATGGTTTATTATTGCAACACGTTTTTACAATTATTGGATTATCTCTAATTATTTTTCCGCACCAACTACAGCGCAACTGATTTACTTTTGTGTCTAATTGAAATGGCATAGTTAGGATATTTATGTCATAAAATAAATAGATTTTTCATAAAAATAGCATATAAGCCACTTTATAATTTACTTAATTCATGGAAACAGACTCAAAAAAGATTAGGCAAGTAGATGAAGTAAAAATAAGTAAATATATATTAAAATACACTTTTCAAGATTGGGAAGATATAGTTGAAAGTGACGTTGTTGTTGTTGGTGCAGGACCTTCTGGGATGACCGCAGCTTATTATTTAGCTAAAGCCGGCCTAAAGACTGTAGTTTTTGAAAGGAGATTATGTTTTGGGGGAGGCATTGGAGGGGGGGCTATGCTTTTTCATAAGATAATCATAGAGAGTCCTGCTGATGAGATCTTAAGAGAAATGAATATAAGGCTTACTAAAGTAGAAGAAGGAGTTTATGTTGTCGACTCTTCAGAATTTATGGCAAAGTTAGCTACCGCAGCAATAGATGCTGGTGCGAAAATAATTAACGGGGTAACAGTAGATGATGTTATTTTTAGAGAAAATCCGCTAAGAGTTGCAGGAGTTGCAGTAGAATGGACAGCTACACAAATGGCAGGTCTTCATGTAGACCCTATATTCATTTCTGCAAAGGCAGTAGTCGATGCAACAGGTCATGATGCAGAAGTCATTTCTGTTGCAGCTAGAAAATTGCCGGAGCTAAACATAGTAATTCCCGGAGAGAGATCAGCTTACAGCGAAATTGCAGAACAATTAACAGTAGATAATACTGGTATGGTAGCTCCAGGACTCTATGCTACTGGTATGGCTGTAACAGAAGTTAAAGGATTACCTAGAATGGGTCCTATATTTGGTGCTATGGTGCTTTCTGGTAAAAGGGTTGCTGAAATAATTATAAAAGACCTCCGTTACTCTTAAAGCCAAATTATTTTATTTTTTATTACGATGAGTGAGGCTCAACAGATTAAGATAAAGGTTTCAGAAAAAGCTGAAGGAATAATAGAAAGAGATATAAAAAACGATGTAATAGGAAGAAGGGAATTATACATAAAAGTTTTTCATATAGGAAGCGGTACTGTGTCTAGAAAAGATATTAGAAAAGCAATAGCATCTACTCTAAATGTTCCAGAAGATCTAGTTGTAATAAAGAAAATTCATACAGTTTATGGAGCTGGAATAAGTTATGTTAGAGCCAATGTTTATAATGATGCAAAGGTATTGCAACAGTTTGAACCTCAATATTTAATAGGAAGAGATACTGGTCAAAAAATAAAGAAAGGTGGTAAAGGTGCCCAAAAACAAGGGTGAAGGAGTAAAAGCTGTAGTTAGAACATATTATATAATAGAAGGTGACAAAATTAAGTTAAAGAATAAGAAATGTCCAAGATGTGGGAGTATAATGGCTCATCACTTACAGCCTATTGAGCGTTGGGCATGTGGAAAGTGTGGCTATACGGAATTTATAGGTAAGAGGAAATGATTGTTTTAGGGATAGAGTCAACAGCACACACTTTTGGAGTAGGAATAGTTACAGATTCACCTTCAGTTCGTATTCTATCTAATGAAAGAGACACTTTTGTTCCTAAACAAGGGGGAATGAAGCCAAGCGACTTGGGAAGACATCATTCTGAAGTAGCTCCCGAAATTATAAAGAAGGCTTTAGATAAGGCACAAATAAGCATTAATGAAGTAGATGCAATAGCTGTTTCTTTAGGTCCTGGAATAGGCCCCGCACTTAGAGTTGGAGCTACAGTAGCTAGGGCTTTGGCATTAAAATTTAACAAGAAATTAGTTCCGGTAAATCATGGGATTGCTCATATAGAAATAGGTATATTAACTACAAATTCTCATGATCCCCTAATACTTTACTTGTCTGGGGGAAACACAATAATTACTACTTTTGTGGATGGCAAATACAGGATTTTTGGAGAAACATTAGATATAGCTTTAGGAAATATGTTAGATACTTTTGTTAGAGAAGTCGGCTTAGCACCACCTTATGTAGTAAATGGTGTTCATCAAATTGACATTTGTGCAGATAAAGGAGGAAAATTCATAGATTTGCCTTATGTGGTAAAAGGCCAAGATATGTCCTATAGTGGATTATTAACTGCAGCATTAAGAGCTGTAAAGAAATATAAATTGGAAGATGTGTGCTATAGCCTAAGAGAAGTAGCATTTGATATGCTTTTAGAAGCCACAGAGAGAGCATTAGCATTAACTGGAAAGAAGGAAATCCTAGTTGTTGGTGGAGTAGCAGCAAGTGTAAGTTTAAAGACGAAGTTATATAATTTAGCAAAGGATTGGAATGTAGAAGTAAAAATTGTTCCTCCTGAGTATGCAGGAGATAACGGGGCTATGATAGCATATGCAGGTTTACTTGAGGCAAAGCACGGAGTTTTCATCCCAATTGAGAAATCATTAGTTAGACCTAGATGGAGAATTGACCAAGTCGATGTGGTATGGAGATAATTAGGGAGTTAAAAAGAGGGGCAGAATCAGTAATATATGAAGGCTATTTTGCGGGAATTCATGCTATATTCAAAAAGAGATTGTCTAAGTCCTATCGAGATAAGGAATTGGACTACAAGATAAATAGTTACAGAACGAAGCTTGAAGCAAGATTAATTTATTTAGCTCTTAGAAATGATATAAATGCTCCTGCCATATTAATGGTAGATCCTTATGAATATCTAATTGTTATGGAATATATTGAAGGAAAGCCTGTTAAAGATATTATTGGTAAGCAAGGGACGAATCTTAAGAAAATAGGGGAGATGATAGGCGAAATAGCAGGAAAACTCCATAAGGCTGGAATTTCTCATGGAGATTTTACTACAAATAATCTTATTTTCTCTGAGGCTGAAGGCGAAATATTTGTAATAGATTTTGGATTAGCTAAAACATCAAATGATATTGAAGACTTTGCTACAGATGTCCATGTTTTCATGAGAAGTCTTGAAAGTGTCCATCACAACTTCAAAGATGAGATACTTAAAGGATTTGAAATTGGGTATTCAAAGTTTATGAACTTTGATGAAATTATGAAGAAAGTCAAAGAAATAAGAATGAGGGGTAGATATGTTGAAGAACGTAGAAGTAAGCGTAGTAACATCTAATGAGCATAAATTCATAGAATTGAGCAAAATAGCTGAAAAGTTTAGTATTAAGCTGAAATGGGTAAAATTGCCTAAATTTGAGATTCAGTCAGATTCTTTAGAGGAAATTGTAAGAGTATCTGCAGTTTATGCATATAATATAATAAAGCAACCTTTAATAATGGAAGATAGCGGTCTATTTATAGAGGCACTGAATAACTTCCCTGGCCCATATACAAATTATGTCAGAAGGACATTAGGGCTTGAAGGGATACTTAAACTAATGGAAGGGATAGAAAATAGAAGAGCATATTTTATGACGTCTTTGTGTTACGTAGATGATAAGATTGTTAAAACATTTAATGGAAAAGTATATGGGAGAATTTCACATTCAATAAGAGGGGATAAAGGGTTTGGATTCGATCCTATATTTATTCCGGAGGGAGAAGAAAGAACTTTTGCCGAAATGAGTACTGAAGAAAAAAATAAATATTCTCATAGAGCTAAGGCTTTTGAAGAGTTTGCAAAGTTCTTCCTCACTTATATCTCTTAGTTTCTTCTATACTTTCATCATTTAATTCCTTAAATGTTTTCATAGAATAATCATAAAGGTATTTATAATCCTCTTCTGTTAAATCTTGCAATTTCTCTACTTCTAAATAATCATAAAGCTCTTTTCTGTTAGAAATATTTGGCAAAACTGACGTTACTCTTTTGTTATAAAGTATAAATTTCAAAGCCAATTGAGACAATTTCATATTATGCTGTTTAGCGAACTCTAGTAAGGGTTTAGATAACTCTATAGCCTTTCTTATCCACTCAATACTCTTTAAGCTTCTGTGTAATTTTGGATCTTCATATATTGGCCATTTATCTTCAATTAAAGCATCTGAAGCGTGAGGAACTCTAACAAAATGCGCAATATCAAAATTTAAGAAATCTATACCAGGACGAAGCTCTATTAAATTGTAAATATATTCTAAGCTTTCATAACCCATTTTTATTGCTTCTATCCCCTCTTCTCCCCACCCTAAAGTTGGGCCTAAAGCTACTCCAATTAGCTTTACTTTTCCATCTTTCTTTAGACTTTGCAAAAAGTCTATTACTTCCTTGTTCTTAATATCTTTCATTTTAGGGTTATGTATCATTAGTATATCTACATAGTCTGTGTTTAATCTCTCTAAACTCTTTTTAAATGCAAAATTAAGATAATCAACTGCAAAGTTTTGCACAGCTCTCCCATTTACTTTATGGTAAAAGTCGTACCCTATTTTTGTTAGTATAACGATTTTATCCCTTTTAGTTCCTAATGTTTTCGCCAGTATTGTTTCTCCCAATCCTTCACCATAAATATCGCCTGTATCAAAGAAGTTTATTCCATTCTCATAAGCCTCTTTAATTATATCTTCTGCTTGATTTACTTCTGCCCCCCACCAATCTGTTACAAGACTCCATACTCCTATTCCTATTTCAGAAACTTCAAGGTTAGTATGATTTATTTTTCTTAGTCTCATGTAATACCTCTCCTAATGTTAGAATCCCTTTTCATATTATAAAAATCAATTTACATAATGCTGATAAAAGTACCAGAAAAAATATTTGATGAAGTGCTCAGAAAGTTGAAAATACAAGTTTACGAATATAATTCTAAAATAAAAGACTCTGGAGTATATCTAAAACCTTATCATATTGTATATAAAAATGGGAAACAATATATCTATATTGGCAAATATTGGTATAAGCTTGAGAAAAACGGAAGCAAGTTAAAGTGGATATATTTAGGTAAGAATAAACCAAAGGATGTACTGCTAGATCCACCAGTAATACCAGATTTTACAATAATAAAAGATGGAGATGGATATATCATCGATGAAAAGGCTTTAGAGGAGCTCAAATGAAGTCATTTTTTTGACCTTTTCTGTTATCCCTAGCTTTATTCCGTTAATTATCATCGTTAAGTCCTCATAATCTAATCTGACTAGTTCGGCTATAGCTAAAGTTGTAGCTGGCGTGAAGGGACTACCCATAAAGGCCTCTATAGAGGATTTTCTTGAATTCACTCTTGCTAGGTGGTATAGGCTTGATAGAGCTTCATATGCGTTACTTAGATCCAATTTTTTAGCGTAAGCAGTCCTAGACATTATGTCAGCTACTTCCTTATCACTTTTAGCTGTGGAAATGTCTTTTAAAACGCTCTCATCAATCTTGCACGTAACGTTCTCTACCATATGAAGTCTATAAGCAAGCATTATAGAATAATAATCTTTATAAGTGCAAATTATGTTTTCAGCCTTTGATTTCCAGTCTCCTCTAAATTCGCTTACAATTTTTGTAAGCTTATTTATAAAGTAAAACTCAAGAAGGGAGTTTATTTCTGAGGGGGTCTTTTTACTTGCCTTACTTAAGGCAAATCTGAGTCCTTCAGAAATAATACCCTTTGAGAAGTTTACTAAATCATCAAGAGTTTGTGGGTTAGTATCTGCTAAATCTTTTAATAATAGAAAATTATCACTCAATTTGCTTCCAGTTAGTATTGAGGAAACTAAGGATTCTAACTCATTTAGACTAAATAGATAAATATAAAGATCTAATATATCTGCATTTACTTTTATATTACTTACATATCCTCTTATCTTAGTTATAAAATTTATTGATCTTTGTCTAAGTATTTTTTCTACATCTTCTATTGTATTTGGAGTCTCATTTATATATCCTCTATCTTTAAGTAGGCTTACCGCATCTCTCCAGTCTGTTATAGTTAATAATTCATTTACTACTCCTCTAGTCAGAACAAAAGATTTGAATAGTCGCGCAATAGCCGTAGAATATGCCAAAGTACTGCTCATCTATTTAAAAACCTCCTCTATTTTCTCTAAAACAAATCGAGAAGCTTTTTCAAGGTTTTTTTGTCCCATTTGGTTTATTTTGGAAAGTTCCTTTTCTCTCTCTTCAATATATTTTTTGGTTAACTCACTTATTTTATCATTAGTATTTTTTTCTATTTCTTGTGATATTTGAGCCAGTACTTCATCTGCTACACTTCTTAATTCTCCTACTAAAGATTCTGTTAGTATAACAAGCTTTTTTCCATCATCAGAAAGGTTTTTTTCAATGTTCTTTAGCTCTTCTTCGTATCTAACAATAAGGCTCGCATAAGTTGCCAATTTTGAAGACATAGTATAATATCTTAGCTCCCGCTTTTTAACGATTTCCTTCCTCTAATTATGTATCCGGTATGGATAACTCCTATGTTTTTAGGTCTAATAGCATTTTCTTTGAGTTGGTATTCCCTTATTATTAGTTCCTCCGCATGAATATCTATAAAATTATTATTCTTTAGAGCTATTGCTGTTTTTTCTATTTGATTAGTTGTTGGTACAAATACAACTACTGTACCAGAAGGCTTTAATGCTTCATATGCTGCTTTTGCCGCATTCCAAGGATCTGGCATATCAAGAAAAACAGCATCTACATTAGTCTCATCAAAACCAGTTCTTATATCCTTTAGTTTAAATACTACTCTATTTGAAAGGTTTAGGTACTCGACATTCTTTTTTGCTATTTCTTGCATATCTTCTCTTACATCATATGTTATTACTTTGCCCTTTTCTCCTAAGTAGTAGGCTAATGAGATTGTTAAAAAGCCAGATCCTGTTCCTGCTTCTAAAACCGTATCTCCAGGCTTTATGCCAGAAGTATAAATCATGTATGCTATGTCTTTAGGATACAATACTTGTGAAGGTCTTCTCAATCCATTATAAATATCTACTAAAGAAGGTTGTAAGAGATATCCTTTATGCCCAGTTGATAGTGATACCTCTGAACCATATTCTAGTCCAATAATTTTATCCAGTTCTATTGCCCCTTTATCTGTTGAGAATTTCTTTCCAGGTTTAACCTTAATTAAATATACTCTTTTCGGGTCTATCCATAGAGTTACAACATCTCCTTCTTTTATCATTAGATTAGAAAAAGAAGTAAAGGAATTAAAAATCAGTTCTGGTGTCTTATTTCATTGATCAAAAATACCAGCCCTCATCATTTATCTTCTATCCATAACTCTTTTCTAATAAACTCATTTAGTGCAGCTCTTATTACTTCACTTCTTGAAGTATATCTTCCGGTATTTATTAATTCATCTATTGCCTCTAAGAATTGTTCCGGCAATTTAACTGTGATTATTCTCATTATAGGTCAATTGATGAAATTATTTTGTATAATCTTTATAAGAATTATTCCACGTTTTTATTTGCCTTATCCCATAAATACTCAAAGTAAACTTTTCCGATCTCTACGAAGTATACATGATTTGAGTACATGCCCAATAATATGTTCCCTTGTGTTTTTATAATTAAAAATATGGAATTTGATGTTATAATACCACTGCCAAACATGGAGTCTAAATATCTTACTTTTAATGTCTTGCTATCAAATCTCAAATTCTTTGTTGCTATTATTTTTACATCACTTTTGTAAGAGTTTGCTTCAAGCATTTTTATCAAATCATCTGTTAATAACTCTTCGAAAGATATTGCAACATAATACTTGCTAGAGTTCTCTGATAATACTTGTTTTATTGTTTTTGATATATTTTCCTGTTGAACTATTGCAATATTATAGATAGAAGTCTGAGGGGATGACAATAAGGAAATTGGTAGTATTATATCCCTTTCTATTTTCTCTAGGTTTTCCAATATACTCTTCTTAACGTTTTCCCATACATCTCTGACCGGGTTTGCCATATAATATGAAGGTCTTTTCCCCACCCTTACTATCCATCCTCTCCCTTCTAATTTAGTTAATATCGGGTAAATCTTAGTATAAGATATGTTCATTATATTAGAGATTTCTTTGGCAGTCATTTTCCCATTTAGTAGCAGTATAAAGTAAAGTTTTAGCTCATTCCTACTTATTCCAAAAGCTCTTGCTATATTTGCCAACTTAGCTAGAATGTCGTCTATGCTTTGTGACATACTAACATTTTTATTTTTAGCCTCATATTAATAAAATGGTGTATTAGATGGGTGGTGCCACTAAGAAGCCTATATCGAGTATGGAGAAAAGACAAAAGAAATTGCTAGAAGAACAGCAGAAGAAGCAGCAAAAGAGACAGCCAACTAAAACTGGCAAAGAATTGACTAGTAAAAATGTAATCGTAGATGAGGAAACGCTTAAAAAAGTGCAAGAAGAATTAAAGAAAGAACGTATAGTTACTCCTTACGTATTATCTGGAAAGCTAAACGTTACTATAAGTGTTGCAAAGAAAATACTTGAAGAATTGGAGAGACAAAATGTAGTAAAGTTAGCTGCTAAAGATAGGAGAACCGCAGTATATATAGCTGCTTCTTAACTTTATTCTTCTTTTTGAGTTTCTGTTTTCTTCTTTTCTTCTCCCGAACTTATTTTCTTTATGCTTTTACAAAAACCTTGAAGTATGTTTTCAATATTATTTACACTTCCTATTCTTTCCTTTCCGCTATCTTGAGTTAAGACTGTCGATTCTACATAAACTACTGTGTCGTCCTCCTCGGCCTGTTTGTATATTAGTGAATTTATACTAGTTACGAATGTTGGAGAAGATCCTATAATTTCTCCGTTTTCATCTTCTATTGTTTCTCCTACTATAATATATGGTATTCCATTCTCTAGAGTTCTTGCTATAGCCATATACTTAATTATGTCATATCCATTCCTAGGATATGCCTTCATTGTACCTATTATAGCTGTCGCATTACCAAGTGCTAACAATCTATTTATCTCTGGTGAAAATATATCATCTTCCGATATTATTCCGTATTTTTTATCTAATGTCATATATACTGGTTCTTTTCCAGCTGAAATTCCTAGCCTCACATCCTTTGATGATGTTATTATCTTTCTATATTTGCCCAGAATTTCACCTTGGGGAGAAATTATTAATGTAGTAAGGAATATTTTAGGTCCTGCTTGCTCAAGTATAGGCCCAACTATTAAGTGAACTTCTCCTTCCATTGATAGATGAATTAATGTATCTGTTGTATTTCCGGGTATTTTTTCAGCTAAATTTCTTATTATGCTTTTCGCTTTCTTGTCATTTTCATATATTTCAAAAATATTCCCCACAGGGAATAGTGAAGGCAAAATTACGACTTTAGCACCTTTATCTTTAGCCGTTTTTATTAATTTCTTAGCTTTTTCTATATTATATTTCTTAGCCATTTCTCTTAATCTAAGATGTAATAAAGCTATTAACATAATATCACCTAATTTCGTTTATCTCTTTATAAACGTCATTTAATACATTTATGTAATTCATATTCCCTGTTTCTATCTCATCCATCAAGGCTAGTAAACCTCTGGTTCTTTCTTCAGATACAAACTTACTAAAGTTTTGATTTAAATACTTATTTACTTCTATGCCTAAGGGTGTCGGGATTAGTTTCTTACTTTTTTTGCTCTCTATTACATAATGTCTTTTGAGGATTGTGTTTATTATTGTTGCATAAGTGCTAGGTCTTCCAATCTGCTTCTTTTTCATCTCATTTACTACATCTGCTTGAGTATAAAGATCTATATCTTTTATCTGTGAACCTTCAATAATAATACTTTTCATGAATGAGCCTTGTAACACTACTTCAAATTCCGTTTTTCCTTTGATTTTGTCAACTATGCTTCCTTTAATAATTCTAGTAGTAGGTAAATATAAGAACTTAGAATAATCTGATATCTCTATTGGGAAGTTAATAGAAGTAATAAATTCAGACATGTTCTGTAACAACGTAAGCTTCGTTTCTTCTTTTTCGCAATCCTCATATCCCTCATATTCAATTTTCTCTTTTATGACATTTAATGGAGTCAACTGGCTAGTAATGAACCTTCTAAATATAAGGTCATAAATTTTGAAATGATTAGTAGTGAGTTTTTTCGCTAATTCTAATTCTCCTTCATCAATTAGCAATTTCAGTTGCTCTTCATCTAGTGGTCTTGTAGGTCTTATAGCTTCATGTGCTCCTCCCTCTCCCCAAGTTCTTGGTTTGAAAATTTTAGCATATTCCTCACCTAGATTTTCTTTGAGGTAATTCTCGGCTATTGCTATTCCAGTATTTGAGATTCTTGTGCTATCAGTTCTGTGATAAGTGATTAAACCCAATTCGAACAAATCTTGTGCAATTCTCATTGTCTCTTGCGCAGATATTCCATAGAAAATATTAGCATCATATAATAATGTATCTGTAGTGTATGGGGGTAGAGGATTTATTATATCTTCTTTCTTTTCTGCGTTCTTAATTTTAATGCAAATTGTAGCATTCTTCTTAATTGAAGAGTTCTGGCTTTTAATTACATAAAAGTTTAGTTTTAGGTTTTCATCAAATTCAACTGTTGCATAATATACTCTAACCTTATGCTTACTGTATAGCTCATATCTTGATACTATCCAGTTTAATACTGGAGTTTGAACCCTTCCTGCACTTAGATTATTAATATTAATATTCCTAAATTTTGCATGCGGATTCTCATTTATATATTGGCTTATATATTGCTTTACTTTTTCGGTTAGCTTAAAACCTATCCATCTATCTTCAATCCTTCTAACTATTTGAGACTCTACTAAATTAACGTTAAATGGTCTAGGGTTATTTATAGCTTGTAATATAGCTTTTCTTGTAACCTCGTGGAACTCTGCTCTTTTAATATTAGGGTTATAAGGTCTTAATGCTAAATATATATCCCAAGCTATTTTCTCTCCTTCTGTATCAGGATCGGTTCCTATTAGAATCTCATCTACTTCTAAGGCCAGTTTTCTTAAAGCTTCTATCGTTTTCGTTTTATCTGTGACTATCTCAGTAGTTCCACATACAGGGCATTTTCCTCCCTCTTTATAGTCTGTAAATTGATGTCCATTCTTACATCTCTTTATTGTATTATAATAAGGTGTAAACTCGTAATGATCGTCTTTCCTTGAAACTTCTATGCCATATGTACCTATATTTTGAGTAGTTAAGTCATAGACATGGCCTCCAGAAGCAGCCACAATTAATATTTTATCTTCTAGTACCGTCTCATACGCTTTAATATTTTCAATTTGTCTTACACTGGGTTTTGAGAAGAAATTAGAAATTGTTCTTGCCTTATTTGGAGACTCTACAATAAATAATACTGTTTTAACTTTCTGTAGCGATGGTTCAACTCCCCCTTCTTTCTTAATTTTATATATTTTTTGTCTTTCCTCATTAATTCTTTCCACTATATCATGTAAATTCTCATTACCTATTCTTTCATTTTCCAAGTCTAATTCTTTCCATACTATCTCATCGAGTACTAAAGACAATTTCTTGTTTAGTAACCTAAATAAATTATCATCATCAACTAGCAAAATTGATAATCCAGTTGTAAGTCTCCCTCCATATATTCTTGATGTTCTACCGCTAGCTTGTATATATGTAAGGTAATCAGGGATGAGTATGCTACCAGAGGAAATTACTAAATCTCCAACTTCAGCAACCTTTTTTAAAATTTCGTCATTTTTAAGATAGTTGTTAACAACTTCGTATGCCTTTAATAGTGTTTCATCTTCTAACTTTCCTTCTCTAGCTTGAGAATTCAGCATAGCAATTGCAGCCGGACTCAATCTTCTTAGTTTCCCTCTCACTCTCCTAGCTAAAGTGATTACTTCTTGTTCTTTTGTTATTACACCTAAAATGCTTAGTATTTTAGATAGAACAATAAGGCTCATTACTTCTCCTATTTTGAATTTGAATTTTGGAATTCCGACGAATATCGCATATTTAACTCTCCAAGGAAGATCGATTCCTCTAACTAATATGCCATAATGTGTAGCAGAACCAATTAAAGCGTAAAGATTGCCATTTGCAAACTCATCGATTTTATGCGTCTGCGCAGATGTAACAGCAGCGACATTCATATCAGCTAGTTGCTCTTCTAACCACTTTGCATACTCTTGTCCTTTATCAACAGGCACAAAAATTAGTCCTCCATCTCCAAGCTTTTTAAGAAGGTTCCTTAATAATCTTACTACATCTTCATCGTTCTTTGGTAGCTTTGCGTAAGTATCAATTATTTTCCTTAGGTATATTACAGAGCTTCCAGGCCTAAAACCCATTAGAGCAGATAAGACGGGATTTCCTCTCGTCAGCGTGGCTGAAGAAAACACAATAGTTTTTCCTTTTAATTTATTTCCTCTTATTTCTTGAATCTTGGTAAACACAGTTTCATCTTCTCTAGCCTTTCTTAGTATATCCTTTACTGCTGTGATATCTTCCTTTGAAAACCCTGCTAGATTAAGGATTGCCTCCGCACTTTTGCTAGATTTTAATGCTGTATCAACATCGTCTACGAATAGAAAATCATACTTTACGTTCTTAATCTCATCTATTTTATCTATTATAAATCTGTTTGTTGAAATAAAAATATTGAAGTCTCCTTCAAGTAGTGATTTGTAAAGCTCTCCTTTTTGAGATTCATTTAGGCCTGCATGATAATAAAGTAGCTTTGTTTCAATTTCTGCTTTTTTAGTAAATTCCGAAATTCTATCAACTGCTTGCATTACTAGACTCCTTGTAGGGAATATGAGTATCGATTTGCCATTTTTCTGTGAAAAATAGATAGATGATATCATGCCAAACGTTGTCTTTCCTAGACCAGGAGGAGCAATAATAGCAAAGCTCTCTCTGCGAAGCAATCTAATAATCCAGCTTTTTTGCGGACCGAATGGTGGAAATCCTATAATGCTTGTAAAGAGAGCTTCAAAGGACTCATATTCTCTCAATATATCCATTACATCTTTAAGCCTGTTAATTTTACCGGATTTACGTAATTCTTCAACTAGTTCTCTTATATTAGCAAATTGCTGATCTTTTTCTAAGCAATTTTCGCATACGGAACCCTTATAGAGCCTTTCAGCTGAAATTGAACCACCACAATTTGGACACGAGCCCATATAAACTGCTGAAGGGGGAATTTTAAGTGAATTTTGATTTTCCAAGTTTCCGTTCACTAATTTATGTAAGAGTTAGACTTATTTAAAAGATTACATAGTTTCAAATAATGAGCCAAGAGATTACTTTAAGAGTTACTGAGGCAAGACAAAGGGACATTGGCAGAAAAATTGCAAGGTTATCAGATTATGCAATGAGGCAACTTGGCATAGAGCCTGGAGACTACATAGAGATAATTGGCCCTAGAGCCTCAGTGCCTGCACAAGCAATGTTGGCAGAAGGAATTGCTGATGATGAAATAAGGATTGATGGCAATATTAGGAAATTTATTGGTGTTGGGGTAGGAGATGAAGTTAAAGTTAGAAAAGCAATTGTTAAGCCAGCAACAAAGATTGTTTTAGCCCCAGCAGATCAAGCATTGCCATTTTATTATTCCTCGTTTCTGGATTATATAAAATATGATCAGCTAATGAACAAACCATTAACAAAAGGAGAAACAATACCAATACCAGTTATTGGCGGTTCATTAAACTTTGTTGTAGTTGACACTCAGCCATCTGGTTATGTTTATGTTACAGATTCAACTAGAGTAGAAATAAGGGAAGAGCCTGCAAAAGAGAGTGAACTAGGTGGTTATCCAAGAGTTACTTGGGAAGATATAGGAGATCTTGAGGAAGCAAAGCAAAAAATCAGAGAGATAGTAGAATGGCCGTTAAGGCATCCGGAACTATTCCAAAGATTAGGGATTGAGCCACCAAAAGGGATTTTATTATATGGACCGCCAGGCAACGGAAAAACTCTACTTGCAAGGGCTTTAGCAAACGAAGTAGGGGCCAACTTTTACGTAATTAATGGACCAGAAATAATGAGCAAATTCTATGGAGAAAGCGAGCAAAGACTAAGAGAAATATTTGAAGAAGCAGAGAAGAATGCCCCTTCAATAATCTTTATTGATGAGATAGACTCTATCGCACCAAAGAGAGAGGAAGTAGTAGGAGAAGTAGAAAAGAGAGTAGTAGCACAGCTCCTTACTTTGATGGATGGAATAAAGGGGAGAGGAAAAGTTATTGTAATCGGGGCAACAAATAGGCCAGATGCAATAGATCCTGCATTAAGAAGGCCTGGACGATTTGATAGAGAGATAGAAATAAGACCTCCAGATACTAAAGGTAGGAAAGAAATTCTTCAAGTTCACACAAGAAGTATGCCATTAGCTGAGGATGTGGATTTAGACAAATTAGCGGAAATAACCTATGGTTATACTGGAGCTGATTTAGCTGCTTTAGCAAAAGAGGCCGCTATGAATGCGTTAAGAAGATTCATAAACGAGAAAAAGATAAATCTAGAGCAAGAGAAAATACCAGCAGATATATTGAAAGAACTTAAAGTTACTATGCAAGACTTCCTAGAAGCAATGAAAAGTATTCAACCTACATTGCTTAGGGAAGTTTATGTAGAAGTGCCTAAAGTTCATTGGTCAGATATTGGTGGATTAGAGGATGTAAAGCAGCAGTTAAGAGAGGCAGTAGAATGGCCTCTAAAATTCCCAGAAGCTTTCAGCAAAACTGGCATAACTCCGCCCAAAGGTATTTTGCTCTTTGGCCCTCCTGGAACTGGTAAAACAATGCTAGCAAAGGCAGTAGCAACTGAAAGCGGGGCAAACTTCATAGCAGTTAGGGGGCCAGAGATATTGTCAAAGTGGGTTGGTGAAAGCGAAAAGGCAATTAGAGAGATATTCAGAAAGGCAAGGCAGGCAGCACCAACAATTATTTTCTTTGATGAGATTGACGCAATTGCCCCAATGAGGGGTTTATCTTCTGACAGCGGAGTTACTGAAAGAATTGTAAATCAATTGCTAGCAGAAATGGATGGAATTGAAAAACTAGAAAATGTTATAGTTATTGCTGCAACTAATAGGCCAGACATATTAGACCCTGCTTTGTTAAGGCCAGGAAGATTTGACAGACTTATTTATGTCCCACCACCGGATAAAAATGCTAGAAAAGATATTCTAAGAGTTCACACAAGAAATGTGCCATTAGCTGAAGACGTATCTTTAGATGAATTGGCTGAAAAGACAGAAGGATATACTGGAGCAGATTTAGAGGCTTTAGTGAGGGAAGCCACTATAAATGCTATGAGAAAGGCTTATTCTGATTGCGATAAAAAAGCAAGAGAAGAATGCAAAGAGAATCAAGATTGTTACAACAGCAAAATGAGACAGTGCATGAACGAGAGCAAGATAGTTGTTACAAAAGAGGATTTCGATAAAGCTTTAAATATAGTAAAGCCTAGTCTTACTCAAGCAGATATTCAAAGATATGAGAGAATGGCAAAAGAATTGAAGAGGGCAATAGCATGAAACGTTATAAGATATTATTTTTCATAGGAGATGGATTAGGAGATAGACCAGTTAAGAAACTTAACGGAAAGACCCCATTAGAATATGCTGATAAGCCAAACATTAAAGAGCTTTTGAAAAGTTCAATTGTAGGTTTAATGGATCCTATCTCTCCCGGTGTTGTCCCAGGGAGTGACACATCGCATTTAGCAATGTTCGGTTTAGATCCTCATAAGTACTATAGAGGAAGAGGAGCTTTTGAAGCAATAGGAGCTGGTGCTAAATTAAGCGGAGGAGATGTTGCTTTTAGAGGAAATTTCGCAACAGTAAATAATGATTTAGTCGTCATTGACAGGAGAGCTGGGAGAAAAATTGAGGAGGCAGACGAACTAGTAAAAGAACTAAATGAAAAGATAGGAGAAATTGATGGAGTTAAAGTGAGATTTTATCACGGTACAGAACATAGAGTAGCTGTTGTTTTGAGTGGCAAAGGATTAAGTGATAAAGTAAGTGACACAGATCCCCATGAAGTTAACAAAAAAGTTTTAGAAAGTAAGCCTTTAGATTCTTCACCAGAAAGCCAGTTTACAGCAAATATAGTTAATAAGCTAACTAAAAAGGTATATGAAATACTAAATAGCTCTGAGATAAACAAGAAAAGAATAAGTAAAGGAGAACTGCCAGCAAATATAATCTTACTTAGAGGTGCTGCCGAATTTGTTGAGCTTCCACAATTTGAATCTTACACTAAGCTGAAAGCTGCAGCAGTTTCTGCAACAGCGCTAATCAAAGGTATTTGCGAGCAATTAGGAATGAAAGTAGTTACTCCTCCTGGAGCTACCGGTGGATTGGATACAAATTATTTAGGAAAAGCCGAAGCTGCTGTAGATTTGCTTAACGAATACGACTTTGTATTCCTTCATCTTAAGGCTACTGATGCCGCATCCCACGACGGAAACGTAGATGGCAAAGTTTATGCAATTCAAAAAATTGATGAAATTATAGGTAGAATACTTGATAAATTTGGAAGTGAACTAGTTATTGCTATTAGTGGCGATCACACAACCCCAGTAGAGTTAAAGGAGCATACAGGTGATCCGGTTCCCTTCTTACTTTACGTACCTTACAGTATTATAGCAGATAGTGTAAATGATTTTAATGAGAAAGAGGCTAGAAAAGGTTCCCTTAGAATAAGGGGTTTAGATGTGCTTAATATATTGCTAAACTATTCTAATAGAGCAGAAAAGTTTGGAGCATGAAGAGGCTCGAAAGGGCTGATAAGTGATGACCTCGCGCAGGTCGGATTTT
>ERZ1684502.86-NODE-86-length-23611-cov-190.040924_pt1 | contig 23611 bp, 20 predicted proteins | sample MGYA00580192_ERZ1684502 | MGnify/ENA primary metagenome ERZ1684502 (study PRJEB41476, sample SAMN13258264) | hydrothermal vent metagenome | biome: caldera [ENVO_00000096]; feature: acid hot spring [ENVO_00002120]; material: acidic water [ENVO_01000358] | place...
AGCTTTCTCTCATGATGATAAAAAGAGTAATACAATTCGATCTTAAGAAAGAGTATTTAACATTAACATCTGCTCTATTCCCGGAAGGAATCACATTTATTAATAAATTAATATTAATTATAGTTAAAAAAGAATATTGTAATACAAACCCTTGGAATGATATCATAAGGTATGCAGACAAGAAAAGCCTTGTCTTTATGACTGCTGCAGAAAAATTCTTATTTAAAGAATATGAAGATATGAAACTCTTTATATGTGCTGGAATTAATGGAAGTGGTGAGAATGAGGTTGTACAATAAATATTGCAGTATTTGCAGATCAGGGCCTTAATATTAACGGACTAGTAAATCTGATCAGAACAATAGAGGAAGCTAAATGTGGAGCGCTTAGAGATCTTTCAATACCTTTCACTGGAACTGCTAGCGATGCGGTAGCCGTAGGCAGTTTAGTTGGAAAAGAATATTTTGCGGGACCTTCTACCGATCTGGGTAAAAGAGTTGCAAAGATAGTAAGAGAAAAATTAAAAGAATTAATTATGTAAAAAATTTAATTTTTAATAATATGATTAATTTATGATATACAATCTTTCTTAAAAATTGAATATTTTATTTTATAAAAAAGAAAAAGAGAATTAAGCCGCCCTTATGCGCCGCGGCCGGGATTTGAACCCGGGTCAAGGGCTCGACAGGCCCTCATCCTAAAACCGGGCTAGACTACCGCGGCACTTTCTAGTCTAGATTTTATATATCTTTAGCCCGGTCTGCATTAGTATATAATTTTTACTTACTTAAAAATCCTTCGCTTATTATGCCTTTAGATCATAATTAATTTGCCAAAGTTTAAAAGATCAATAATAAGGAAGAAGGGAAAATAGAGCTATAAAGAAAAATAAGTGAAACTACTAAATATACTAAATCTTAACACAACTGGTAAGTAAGCGCCGGGGGCGGGATTCGAACCCGCGCGGGGAAACCCCCACTGGCTCTCCAGGCCAGCCCCTTAGTCCGCTCGGGCACCCCGGCAAATATAAAATATTAAGCCAAGTATTAAAAACATTTTTGCAATAAACAAAGGGTTTAACTTGGTTAGACTAATTCTATTTCAATATATACGTCATCTGGAACTCTTACTCTCATAAGCTGTCTCATTACTCTTTCATCTGTAGCGATATCTATTATTCTTTTGTGAATTTTCATTTCCCAATGTTCCCATTTCTTTTTTCCTTCTCCATGTGGTAATTTCATTACAGGAACTTCTATTCTTGACGTTGGTAATGGAATTGGGCCTCTTATTTCCACTCCTGTTTTTTGAGCTAACGCTTTTATTTGATTAACGACAAAATTCAAATTTTCTATGTTAGTACTCCAAAGTCTAATTCTTGCCCTAGTTGGCATATACTCACCAAGATAAAAAATTACTTAATCTCTACTTTCTTTGGCTTAATATCTACTACTACACCTACACCTACTGTTTTACCCATATCTCTCATAGCGAATCTTCCTAATGCTGGAAATTCTCTGAATTTCTCTGCGACTAAATCTTTAATTGGTTTCATCTTAACTATTGCGGCATCACCTGCCTTTAGGAACTGTGGGTTCTTTTCTGCCTCTTTGCCTGTTCTAGGGTCTAGTTTTGCTACTAATTCTGTTATTCTACAAGCAACACTTGCAGTATGTATGTGAACTACTGGTGTATAACCTACACCAATTGCTGTTGGATGCCATATTATTATTACTTGCGCAGTCATTTCGTCAACTACCGTTGGTGGAGCATTAAGACTACCCGCTACATCTCCTCTCTTCAAATCTTTCTTTTCTACCCCTCTTACGTTAAATCCTATGTTATCGCCTGGTTCTGCTTTCTCAATCTTCATGTGGTGAGTCTCTATCGATCTGACTTCGCCAACTTTCCCTACCGGCATAAATATTACTTTATCGCCAACTTTCAACACACCAGATTCTACTCTTCCTACTGGAACTACACCAACTCCAGATATCGAATATACTTCTTGGATTGGAATTCTTAATGGTTTATCTATTGGCTTTGGTGGAAGTTCTAACTGATCAAGATATTCCTCTAACGTCGGACCTGTATACCACTTCATGTTTTCAGACCTATGAGTTACATTTTCTCCAGTCGGCGCTACTACTGGTACGAATTTGACTTTATTCATGTCATAACCAAAGCTTTTCATGAATTTGCTTACTTGATCAACTATCTCTTTATATCTCTTCTCGTCATATGGTGGATCTGTTAAATCCATCTTATTTACTGCTACTATTACTTGATTGATACCCATGGTCTTTGCCAATATTATATGTTCTCTTGTCTGACCTTCTGCACTCATTCCTGCTTCATATTCACCTTTCTTTGCGGACACTACTAGAATTGCAGCATCGGCTTGACTCGCCCCTGTGATCATATTCTTTACGAAGTCTCTGTGTCCTGGAGCATCAATAATTGTAAAGAAGTATTTCTTTGTTTCGAATCTCATGAATGATAAGTTAATTGTTAAACCTCTTTCTCTTTCCTCCTTAAGCCTATCTAGCAAGAACGCATACTTCTCTGATTCTTTTCCAAGCTTTTTAGCGGCTTCTTCAGCTTCTTTTATAGTCTTTTCGTCTATAAAACCTCTTTCCATTAATAGTCTTCCTACTAATGTACTCTTTCCGTGATCTACGTGACCTATTATGATTAAGTTTAGGTGTGGCTTTTGTGACATCTTACTCCCTCTCGCAGATATTTAAAACAACAAGCATTAAAAGTTTAGCTATAGGTTATCTTGAGCTTAACGCAATTCTTTCGATTTCTTCTTTTTTTCTAATAGCGAAACTCTTCGGATCATTATTGGCAGCAGCTATAATTTCTTCCGCTAACGCTTCTTCTATAGGTTTTGGATTATTAAATGCAGCCTCTTTTGCGCCAAGTGCTATATGTCTTAATGCCAGATCAACTCTTCTCTGAGGAGAAATATCGACGGCAACATAATAAACTATACCACCGTACATTATTCTAGTTACTTCTTCTCTAGGTGCCGCATTTTCTATTGCTCTTACAAGAATTTGAATAGGATTCTGGCCTGTTTTAAGTGCTATAATTTCGAAAGCTGTTTTAACTATATTATATGCCATCATTTTCTTTCCTTTATTTCTTCCAGGCCTCATAATATTGTTTATTAATCTTTCTACAATCGGTACTCTCGCTTTACCAAATCTTCTATGCTCGTGTCTTCCGCCAGTATGAGGCAAATACACGGGCATTAAGGAAATATATTTTTTAAGACTCGGATCTCTAACCTCAACTTTTGTGTCCCACTTACCAAAAACCTTTATATCTAGCTGCGTAACCTCAAAACTTTCCATTTTTATCTCAATTCAATAATTAGTTTTTACTTAAATGTGTTTATGAAGGATTTTATAGTGCAATTACATAAATATAATATAATGAGTCAGGAGAATTTGGATGATCTAGTAAAAGTAGAAAGTGTAGAAGCGTTCTTTTACCCCATACATGGAATTCCTACTATGGTGTTACATCTAGAAGATGGTAGAGAATTTAAAATGTTTTATATTCCCCCAGAAATAGTTCTCGCTTTGAATAGATTACAAGGTAGAAAAGATTATGATGAATTCTTAGGGGGAGATAAGAGAGAAAATATATATGACGTGATAGCTTTCTCGTCTGAAGTAAAAGAACAACTAAACAAAATAATAAATAGAGTTATAATTAATGAAGTAAATGAAAACGGAATCTATATAGCAACTTTAGAACTTAAATTCGATGGAGTAATAATAGAAAAACAACTAATACCTAGTCATGCCGTATTTCTTGCGCTAGTATCAAATAGACCAATATATGTGAAGAAAAATTTGGTGGATGAGCAGGAAAAACAGGATAGAAAAAGTAATTTTGAAGAACCCTAAAAATTATCTTACTGGTTTTTGTTTTTTACCTTTATATAAAGCATCTAAAGAAACTCCATTAACCATAATTACTTTGTATCTTACTCCGGGTAAGTCACCCATAGATCTACCTAAAGTGCCTCCTATTCCAGCTATAATTACTTCGTCGTGTTCGTCAATGAAATTTACTCCACCATCTCCTGGAACAAAGGCAGTTACTACTCTTCCATTTTTAACGAGCTGAACCCTAACTGCTTTTCTAACTGCAGAATTTGGTTGTCTTGATTCAATACCAACTTTTTCTAACACTATACCTCTAGCCATAGGAGCTCCTTCTAATGGGTCGTATTTTTCTTTTAACCTTAACATTCTTCTTTTGAATTTCCTTTGATGCCATCTAAATTTAAGCCTCTTTAATCTTAATTTTCTTGCAGCAAACAAACCCTTTGGTGATTTACTTCCCGCCATTCTTTACACCCTAAACTATAATCACAGAATCAATATCCATATATCTTTTTAATATTAACTTTGCTCTAGCAACGTTTCTTCCTCCTCTACCTATTGCAATTCCTTTATCCTGAGGATCTACATTTATGTATATTGTTTTCTTAGAGTTTGATTGTACAACCTTTATGCTTCTTACTTTTGCGGGTGCCATTAGATTTCTTACCAAATCTTCTAAGTTGTCACTATAGCCTACAATCTCTATAGATTTTCCTAATAATTTTTCTAATTTTTTTACATTTGACCCATTTTTTCCTATAGCCATACCCATATTTTCTTGATTTACAAGAAATATAATTCTATTATTTTCCTCGTCTATAATACAATCTCTCGCTGTAACACGTGTTATATCTTGAAAAAGTGACATATATCTTAATTCTTCTGATGTGAGTTTAATCTCAGGCACTTACTGGGTCCCCTCCTTTAGTTGTTCGAGTAATCTTGAATCTCCAGGATCGATAACCCCAATAGTAGAAATCATAAATGGCTTTCCACACAACTTGCCTAATTCGTAGCCGCTACCCCCATATTCATAAACTGGAATGTTAGCTAGTTTCGCATAAGTCTTAATATCATCCTTTAAATCCTGCCTTAAGGTCGACGCTATTATAACCATCTTAACCTTACCATTTTTTACCATTTTTAGTGTTCTCCTAGTACCAAAAATTACCTTACCAGTTCTTAATAAAGTTTTGAGTTCATTTTCAAAATTTACCGTTTCTGACAATTTATTCACCTCATTGTCGGTTTCATTGTCAACTCAACTATTCCAGTACCTAATCTAATAGGCTGGCCAATTATAATATTTTCTACTACTCCTTTAAATTCTTCTATCTCTCCTCTTGCAGCAGCATCGAGTAAATGTTTTACTGTAACTTCGAATGCTGCCCTTGCAAGAACGCTACTTTTTTCACCAGTAACCCCGTGTCTACCTATTTGTCTTACTACCCCGGTTCTAGTCATCATATCTGCTACTAATAGAATGTGTCTTAAATCCACATCTAGTCCTTGTTCATCTAATACCCTCTTAATTTCTCTAGCTATAGCCTCTCTAGCCGCTTCGATCCCAAAAACTTCTGCAATTTCATGAATATTATTAGTTTGTATTTTGGTATAATCAATGCCTTTGATGCCCATAACCCCTTCTAAATTTGATCCATCAGTAACAATAACGTATTCATTTCCCTTCTTTTGAACTATAGCTCTTTTTATTCCTTTTACTCCTTTTATTTTGGCATTAAGTATTTTTTCTCTCATCTTAAATAAAGCGGATATACTATCTATTTCCTCAAAGTATATAGTAAATGTGTAGTTATCAACATCCTCTATGTGTACTTTACCTAATTTTAGTTTAGAGATCGCTTTCTTTACGTCAGCTACATCAATACCTTTATCTTTAAGCATCTCTTCATCTAACTGTAAAGTTATAGACATGTTAGATATATCTAAACTTATAGAAGATATTACATTTTCTACTTTAGTATACTCTATTTTCCTAGCAATTTCTAACGCTTTCTCTCTGTCATATTTGTATTCGTCTGTTAAGTATATAGTCATCATAGGAGTAGAAGGGGTCTTCCTTGCATCTACAATCTCTATCAGTCTAGGTAAACCTAATGTCACATTTAATTCCCTAATACCTGCAAAGTGGAAAGTTCTTAATGTCATTTGTGTACCTGGCTCCCCTATTGACTGCGCCGCTACAATACCTACTGCCTCGCCAGGTTCGATTAATGATTGTTGATATTCTTTTATCGTTAAATCTATTATTCTATCTACATCAGACTCATCCATATCTACGTCTATATTAAGTAATGCTTGTCTTAAATCTTCTATAAGCTTTTTTGGCAATTTATCAGAAATTTTCTCTAATGATTTTTCAATATAAGATTTAAGGTGTTCAGACACCATACATCTCACCTTTTCCAACCAATCACTCTTTCAACAATCCTATTTACATCTACCGATTTACCATGAGAACTATACATCGGATGAACTCCATCTTCACCATATACGGTTTCAATAACTTCACCATATAATGTTCTCACAGTACCATCATATTCTACTCTCAAATCAGATAGTGCATTTATTAATCTTCTCTGCATATATCCGCTCTGTGAAGTTTTTACAGCAGTATCTACTAGACCTTCTCTACCTCCGGCAGCATGGAAGAACAATTCTATCGGTGTTAATCCTCTAGTAAAGGAGTTATGTACAAATCCTCTAGCGTCTGGAGAAACATCGCCGGGCTTAAAGTGCGGTAAAGTCCTATTCATATAACCTCTTTTAATTCTTTCACCCCTTACTGACTGTTGACCCAACATTGCTGTCATCTGCGTTATGTTAAGTTCGCTACCTCTAGCTCCGGTCATTGCCATGATATACACATTATTAAATGGATCAAGATATTTTGTTGCTATCTCCCCTGCAGTCTTTCTTAGCTGATCTAATGTCTCTAAAATATGATCCTCTAGGCTTTCTTCTGCTGTTCTACCTGGTATAAGTTCTAGAGTGCCTTCTTTATATTGCTTTATAAGATCATCAACCTTTTGATATCCAGTTTTTACTTGCTCATCAATTTCTTTAAATGCAACAGAAGGAATCAATACATCATCTAATGTCATTGTGAACCCTCTTAACTCTATAAATCTAATAAATAGTTTGAATACATTATCTAAGAACCACTTCCCAAATTCGTCTCCATATTCTTTAATTAACCAATGCAAAATGCTTTCTGGTTGCTGATTGCCAATTGCTTTCTTATCTAAAACACCCTCTAGTAAGATACCTTTTTTAATTACTACATATGAATCGTGAGGACAAACCTCATTCTTACAGGCCCTGAAACCTTTAGAGATATTAGCAGGACCGTGGAAGTTAAAGTCTTTTGGAAGGAACAAACTTATTATTTGTTTCCCGGTATAATACTCTTTAGGCGCTAAAATGGCAGGTTCTCCTAAATCGCCTATAAAGTCGGTAACACCTAAGATTAGCATTGCTTCATCTTTTGTGAGTAACGTAGTTTTAACTGTAAGTAAATAAGCCCCACTTATATAATCTTGACCTCCACCTATTATAGGACCTCCATATCTTGGAGTTATAAGATTTTTATGTACTAGCATTATTTCTTTCGCTTCAGCTATTGCTTCTTCAGATTGGGGAACGTGAAGATTCATTTCGTCTCCATCAAAGTCAGCGTTATATGGTGGACATACTAACAAATTCAGTCTGAATGTTTTTCCGGGTAATACAACCACTTTATGAGCCATCATAGAAATTCTATGTAATGATGGTTGCCTGTTAAACAATACTATGTCCCCATTCATTAGATGCCTTTCTACTATATAACCTGGAGTTAAACTTGACGCTAGCTCTTTCCTATCTTTAACGTATCTTAAATCTATTCTTCTTCCATCTGGTCTTATTACATAATTGGCTCCAGGCCACTTATCTGGTCCATTGATTACAAGTTGTCTTAATCTTTCAATATTCATTTTGGTAACTTTTTCAGGCACTGTTAGTATTTTTGCAATACTTAATGGAACTCCAACCTCATCTATACTAAGATTTGGATCGGGAGAAATTACAGTTCTTGCAGAAAAGTCTACCCTTTTACCGGACAAATTGCCCCTGAATCTCCCTTCTTTGCCCTTAAGTCTTTGTGCTAATGTCCTTAAAGGTCTACCCGATCTGTGCTTAGCTGGAGGTATTCCTGGTATTTCGTTATCAAAATATGTAGCAACGTGATACTGTAAAAGATCCCATAAATCTTCTATTATTAATTGAGGGGCGCCAGCATCTATACTTTCTTTCAATCTTTCATTTATTCTTATTATATCGACTAGTTTATGAGTTAAATCGTCTTCTGCTCTAATACCACTTTCTATAGTAATTGAAGGCCTTATTGGTATTGGTGGAACAGGCAAGACAGTCAATACCATCCATTCTGGCCTTGAATATTTAGGATCGTAGCCTAATAATTCATAATCTGTGTCTGGTATCCTTTCTAATCTTTCCCTTATTTCAGACGGTGTAAGTCTTACAACACCTTCTTTTCTTTCTTCGTAGAAGTTGTATGGTTTCTCGAGTTTTATTTTGAACTGTTTTTCACCACAATGTGGACATTCCATATTCTTTATTGCATTCTTTTTCACATATTCTACTAATCTTCTTGCAGCAGAGGGCCATCTATTCTTTATTGCTTTATAAATTCTATAATATCTCTGTATTTCTTCTTCTTTAATCTTAAGCCTTCCACAACGTCTACATGTAGCTCTTAAAAGATCATAAATATGCTTAACAAAGCCTACGTGAATTACTGGTCGTACAAGCTCAATATGACCAAAATGCCCAGGACAACTGTTTATAGTGTTACCACAAGTTGGACACTTTTGACCAGGTTCAATAACTCCTAATCTTGGGTCCATTACACCTCCTTCTATTGGGGTACCGTCTTCATCATAAACCTCTGAAGTTATTATTGCAGTTACCGACATCTTCCTTATTTCGTCTGGCGATAAAATTCCAAATTTTATTCCTTTGATTATCTTCTCACTCATTATTCCCACCTCCTAGCTGAATCTTATCACCTAAAATTAATCTAGGTGAAATAACCATACTCATTAGCTCTTGTAAGAGTAATTTAAAAGCATAAGATACAGTTACCGGATATAGAGTTGTATTCTCGCCATGTATTGGACACACATACCTATTCTTATTCCTATCATACCAGCCTATATATCCACATTTCTCGCACACATATATTGTAGTTTTATCGGAATTATCTAGTAGCCTGTCTTTAAGTAACATTGCAGTTCCAAAACCAATAAGACAGTCCCTTTCCATTTCTCCAAATCTTAGACCCCCTTCACGTGCTCTTCCTTCTGTTGGCTGTCTAGTCAATATCTGTACTGGGCCCCTTGCTCTTGCATGCATTTTATCTGAAACCATATGATGTAATTTCTGATAATAGACTACCCCAAATAATATTCTGCTTTTAATTTTTTGTCCTGTTCTTCCATCATATACTACTTCGGTACCATCAGGTAAATAGCCAGCTTCAAATATACCTTTTCTTATTTCATCTATAGATGGCGATTCTATAAATGGAGTTGCATCTACTTGTTTACCAGTTAAGGCTACGTATTTACCTGCTAAAGCTTCCATTATCTGACCTATTGTCATTCTTGATGGCAAAGCATGAGGATTTAATATTATATCCGGTACAATTCCTTTAACAGTATAAGGCATATCTGCCTGATCTATAAGCATGCCGACTACTCCTTTCTGACCATGCCTAGTAGCAAACTTGTCTCCTATTTCTGGGATTCTAAGATCTCTTACTCTTACTTTGACAAGCTTGTTACCCTCGGCAGACTCAGTAATTAAGACTAGATCCACTACACCCATTTCTCCGTGTCTTGTTACTATAGAAGTGTCCCTTTTAGACTGTTCTGGTGATAATTCTTTAAATTCTTGCAAAAATCTTGGTGGACTGACCTTTCCTATTAACACATCTCCTCCTTTCACTTCAACTTCTGGGGCTACGATTCCATTATCTTCTAATAGTCTATAATATTCACTACCTTTATAACCTTTAGTTCCGGGTTCAGGTTTCATTATTTTATCTTCTTGCCCACCAGGATATTTTAGTTCCTCAGTAGAGTAAAGTCTAAAGAATGTAGACCTATACATCCCCCTTTCTACTGAGGACTTATTCATTATTATTGCATCTTCCATATTATATCCTGTATACGACATTATTGCTAATATCGCATTGGCACCTGCTGGTCTGTCATTATAACCTATTATATCTAATATTCTAGTTGTTACTAATGGTTTTTGAGGATAGTGAAGAAGATGAGCACGACTATCTGTCCTTAGCTGGTAATTAGCAGCATAAAGACCTAATGCTTGCTTAGCCATTGCAGATTGATATGTATTTCTTGGAGATTGGTTATGTTCTGCATATGGAATTATTGAAGCAACAATCCCTAATATAGCTGGAGGCCATATTTCCAAGTGAGTATGATCTTTTGTTAAGTCTTCAGGGTTTAACGCTATATAGGCGTTCTCTTCTTCTTCTGCATCTAAGAATTCTATTTTGCCTTCTTTAACTAAATCTTGGAAGGTTTTCTCTCCGTTTCTTAGTTTCTCTATGTCTTCTTTTGTTATCAAGGGTTTCCCGTCTTTCACTACTATTAATGGTCTTCTAAGTCTTCCTCCATCACAGTTTATATGTACTTCATTGATATACTCTGTTACTATATGAGCAACGTTGACTTCGTCGCTTATTTTACCTGATCTACGAAGCTCTCTAATTTTCTCTGCCAACTCTTTACCATCTGGATAATAACCTAATAATCTTCCATTAAGGAATACCTTACTCCAATTAAGATACTTACTTGCGTCTCCCTCTTCTGAAATTCTTCTTATTATCTCCTCTTGAGATATAACACCTAGATCATAAATTACCTTTTCAATTGAGGATTCATCTATTCCTACTGAAACTTGTGCCATTAATGCTAAGTTCTTCACTAAACCACTATTTGGTCCCTCTGGAGTTTCAAACGGACATATTCTGCCCCATTGAGTACCATGTAAGTCTCTTGCTTCAAAGTTAGGCTGTCCTCTTGCTAACGAGGATACTACTCGTCTTAAGTGACTTAGCATTGATAACCAGTTAGTTCTATCTAAAAGTTGGCTTACGCCTGTTCTTCCACCCACCCAGTTTCCAGTAGCTAGAGCGTGTCTTATTCTTTCAGTAATTATATCTGCTCTCACTAAAGCAGTCAGTGATAATCTTCTTCCCCTAACTTTAGCTTTCTCAAGTTGATAAACTAAATCCTTTACAAACGCTTTGAATGCGACTCTAAATAAACTTGTAAATAAATCACCTGCTAATCTAATTCTCTTATTAGCATAATGATCTTTATCGTCAGGTTCTCTTCTACCTAAATATAATTCCAAAAGTTTACCTACTGCAGCTGCCAGATAATATCCTTTCTTTTTCCTATCTTCTGGTGAAGTGCCTAAATGGGGTAAGAAATACTTATCAATTATCTGTTGAGCTCTCTGAATTCTATTTTCTCTTTTCTGACCTATAGCTATTCTATTTCCTATAAAATCTAGAGCATCTTCAACAGTAGTTATAGAGCTTGCCTGTTCAATTGACGGAAGAAGTTCGTTTTGGATTTCCGGATCTAATGATACAGCATAAACTATTTCTTTGTCCGTCGTAAACCCTAACGCTCTCATCATAATTACAAATGGTATTTTCCCTGGTACATTCGCAAATGAGACCTGAATAGTACTATCCTTTAATCTCTCAATGACAACTTGAACCCTATATCCGGCTGCAGCAGAAGTTATTTTTGCTACATGTGTAACATTTGATCCGCTCTTTCCAAAGTCAACTAAAACTCTATTGGTTGCCAAATCTTCTTGGGCTACAATAACTCTCTCTGAACCATTAACTATAAAGTATCCACCAGGATCTCTAGGGTCTTCTCCAATATTTATTAGCTCTTCATATGTCATGTTTGACGTAGGATCCGCTATCGATTTAAGCATTATAGGTAAATCGCCTATATATACTTCCACTGGTTCACCTTCTATATTGTTTTCCACTGGTATCATAGTTAAATATAACGGTGCTGCATATGTCAAATTTCTTAGTCTTGCTTCCATTGGTGTTATCTCCTTTGGAGGACCCTTATCAGTTTCTCTAATACTTGGTTTGTCATATCTAATTTTGCCCAGCTTAATTTTCAAGCCTGGTATTTCTGTGGTTATTTCTCCCTGTTCATCTATTATTTGCTGAAGTTTATTCCTAAGAAAGTCGTTAAATGAGTCTAGGTGTTGCCTCACTAAACCTCTGAGTTTGAAAAATGACTTTACTATCTCCCATCTATCTTCTATACTTAAACTCGTTCTTCCTCACCCACTAATAACGTATCTATACGTAACTACTTCTCCTGAAATAGAACTCTTTCTTGTTATTTTAATTATATCACCAGGTTTAGCATTAATTGCTCTAGCAATAGGATCAGAAGCTCTTATCCAGGGTAGTTGTTCGGGTCTTACGCCTAATTCTTTAAGTACTTTATACGCTTCCTCAACGCTAAGCACCTCATGTTGAGGAACGAGCTCATGCTTAGTGGGATCAATTTTAATTTTAGATTGAGAATGCATAATAATTCACCAAACTAAGTTCGTAATATCTAACTCGTTCTAGCTAGTTAAAAAAATTATGTTAATAAGGAAAGAGGTTTTCTAGTGTTATTCAACAGTTTTTGTTAGGTTTTTCACAAAAGCACAAAATAATTAATAGAGGCCGCCATCTTATAACTTTCCATTATGTAGTTACTAGTTTTAGACCCCCTTCCTAACTTCCTTTTCTAAAAGTAGTTATCTTCATAACAAAACCTACAATATCTATTTGAGCAACTATAGTTTTTGTGTATACATTTAAAATTCTCTAAATATTATAGAAAATATTAAACTGTTTATTTTTATTACCTAATTTCAATTAGAAGGATAAGTTTTTCCTTACTGTAATTTTATAAGGATCTATTTCTGTGACTAAATTGGTTAAAGCGTATTTGTTTAATAATAACTGTTTTATACATTCTTTCTGACCTTACTAATTAGGGCTAAGGCTAGAACATAACTAATATTGTATCTCCTAAATACTTTCCTAATTTACTGGCTCTTCTTTGTTAACTTTTCTCGTTTCTTCATTATTCATGTTTTTTAAGGAACAAAAATTTCACTTTACTATCATTTTGAGCACTCTTACATATTTTTAGAGCCATGAGATCTATAGCAGCCACATTTTCACAAAGAGCCTATAAGCCCTCTTACGGTACATAACTTTGCACTTTACTTTATGGCTTTATATGGGCAATTTTTAATTTTAAGTTTTTTGTTACAAGATTTGATAATATTATATTAGTTAGTCATACCTTGTTATTCATCTTGTCAAATATACTTTATATTATTTCTTAATCTATTTTATTATAAAAAGTTTTTATATTTTTATATATTTTCTAAATTTTTAGCATAAATTTAATTCCAATATTTTAATCTTTTTAATTTTTTCTGATCTGCTGGTATTATAAGCAATACACTACTTGGCAATATAATCTAATCTAAGTTTTTACTTTTCTTAGATTTTTCCCAATTCATCATCGTAGTCTCGGATCTGATATTTTCTAAATTCTAAAAATTCTTAAAAATCTGCTATAGGTACGACTTCATTTATACAAGTTATTTATTACTATGACTTTCCTTTGATACTTAAGAAAATAAGGAAAAACTAATTACTTTTTATCTAATTACTAATTAACTAATCTAATAGTACCATTAACTTTGCCAAATTAAGATTAAATTTTTTGGTAACACGAAAGAAATCGAAATAATAGTAAAGCTCATATTAGGTGATAAGTGATGTCCCAGCAATTGCAAAGCAAAAAATTAAGACAGCCTATAGTTGTTGTTTTAGGACATGTAGATCATGGCAAAACTACTTTGTTGGATAAAATTAGAGGGACAGCTGTTGCAAAAAAAGAGCCAGGCGAAATGACTCAGGAAGTTGGAGCTAGCTTTGTTCCAACTAGTGTCATTGAAAAATTAGCAGAACCATTAAAGAAAAAATTTCAAATTAAGTTAGAAATTCCTGGTTTATTATTCATTGACACTCCAGGACATGAGTTATTTAGTAATTTAAGAAAAAGGGGTGGAAGCGTAGCAGATATTGCAATTTTAGTAGTAGATATAGTAGAAGGTTTTCAAAAACAAACATATGAATCAGTAGAAATATTAAGAAGTAGAAAAGTACCATTTTTAGTTGCTGCAAATAAAATTGATAGAATACCTGGTTGGAAGCCTGTTGATACTTATTCTTTTCTTGAAAGCATTAAACAGCAAAGAAAAGAAGTACAACTACAATTGGACAATTACATATATAAACTAGTGGAACAACTAGCTGAACTGGGGTTAAACGCAGAGAGGTTTGATAGAATAAGAGATTTTACCAAAAATATAGCAATCGTTCCAGTTTCGGCTAAAACAGGAGAAGGAATAGCGGAACTATTAGCAGTACTTGCAGGATTAACACAAAATTATATGAAAAATAGACTGAGATTCGCTGAGGGGCCCGCAAAGGGAGTAGTCTTAGAAGTTAAGGAACTTCAAGGATTAGGATACACAATTGATACTATTATTTATGACGGAATACTCAAGAAAAATGATACTATTGTAATTGGGGGACTAAACGGGCCAATAGTAACTAAAGTTAGAGCAATTCTTGTCCCTAAACCATTGCAAGACTTAAAAGCAGTAAAATACGACTTAACACAAATAGACGAAGTACATGCTGCTGCCGGAGTTAAAATATATGCCTCAGAGCTGGAAAATGCGTTAGCCGGATCTCCTTTATTTGTTGCAGAAAACAACGAGCAAATAGAGGAGTATAAAAAGATTATTCAGGAAGAAATTGCGAGCGTAAAATATTATAATGCTAGTATATCAGGTATTGTTCTAAAGGCAGATAGCTTAGGGAGTCTTGAGGCCTTGGTAGAAGGGCTAAAACATAAGAACATACCAATAAGATTAGCAGATATAGGACCAATAACTAAAAGAGACGTAACAGAAGCAGAACTAAGCTTACAAGGGGCTAAGGAATTTGGAATAATAGCTGCATTTAGAGTCAAACCTCTTCCGGGAGTAGTAATACCTACTAATATTAAGTTCATTTATAGTGAAATAATTTATCAACTTTTAGATGATATTGAAAAGTATATAACCGAAGTAAGAGAGAGTGAAAAGAGAAAAGAATTAGACTCTTTAGTTTTACCGGGAAAAATTAGGATATTACCCGGTTATGTTTTTAGGAGAAGCGACCCAGCTATAGTGGGTATCGAAGTATTAGGGGGTATAATAAGGCCGAAGTTTCCATTAATAAGGAAAGATGGTAAAAAAGTTGGCGAAATTTTGCAAATTCAGGATAACAAGAAGAGTATCGATAGAGCAACTAAAGGCATGGAAGTGGCAATATCTATCAAGGGAAATGTAATGGTAGGAAGGCAAATAGATGAAGGCGATATATTATATACTGATGTTCCTAAAGAAGATTTAGAAATATTATTAACAAAGTATAAGGATATTATAACAGATGATATGAAAGAAGTTATAAAAGAGTTAATAAACATAAAAAGGGCTGAAGACCCTACATATGGGCTTGGGTTACAGTTGTAATTAGTTCCTCCTCTCTGAAGAACAAACTAATTTCTCTTTTAGCTTTCTCTTCGCTATCAGAGGCATGAATAACGTTTTCAGCTTTACTTAGCGCATAATCCCCCCTTATTGTGCCTGGTGGTGCTTCTTTTGGATCTGTATTGCCTATCATTTTCCTCACAACGCTTACAACATCCTCACCTTCTATAACCATACATACTACTGGACCTGATGTAATGTAGTTTATTAAATCCTCAAAGAATGACTTGCCTTTGTGTTCTTCATATAATTTCTCAGCAGTACTTCGATCAATTTTAACCATTTTCATCCCTATTATTTTTAGGCCTCTTTTCTCAAACCTACTTATTATCTCTCCTACTAGATTTCTTCTTACTCCATCAGGCTTTATCATTACAAATGTTCTTTGTAATACCATTTCACTTACCACCCATATAGGCTTTTGTCCATTTTAGCTTCTTTGGATCTCTATGAAGTTTTAGCATAGACTTTCTGCATTTGCTAGAACAGAACCATAATATAGTACCGTCATTCCTAACGTACATTAACCCAGTACCAGGGGGAATTTCTTTTCCGCAAAAGCTACATATTCTAACCGTTGGCATGTCATGATATAAAAGAGAGTGAAGTATTTAAGTGAATTGGTCTTTTTGATTTATTAAGGGGCACTGAAATGAGCGAAAAGGAAAAGACGCAAACACAATCTTCGATAATTGAAGAGTTTGGTTTTCCTGCAGAAGTAATCCAAATTCTAGATAGAACAGGAGTTACAGGAGAAGTAACACAAGTAAGAGTTAGAGTGCTAGAAGGAAGAGATAAGGGAAGAATATTAACTAGAAACGTCAAAGGGCCAGTTAGATTAGGAGACATTTTAATCCTTAGAGAAACTGAAAGAGAAGCAAGAAAATTAACAACAAAGAGGTAAAAGTAAGAATGCCACTTTTTGTATTATCTAGACCAAATACATTACATTTTTTAACTCAATTAAGGTCTAAAAATACAGATCAAATTACTTTTAGGAAAACACTAGTGAAGTTGGGTAGAATAATTGGCTATGAAATTCTAAATATGTTAGATTATTCAATTGTTGAAGTAGAAACTCCATTAGGGGTAAAAGCAAAAGGAATTTATATTCACGATCTAGAAAATATTGTAATAATTAATATCCTTAGGGCCGCTACTCCTTTAGTAGAAGGATTACTTAAAGCTCTTCCTACAGCAAGATTAGGAGTAATAGCAGCAAGTAGAAAAGAGAGAGAGGTAGAAAATGGTTTCCCAACTGAAATGGAAGTGGAGATTTTCTATAGTAAAATACCAGAAATTTATCCGAAAGATACAGTAATAATTGCAGATCCTATGATAGCTACGGCAAGTACTATGTTACGAGCACTTAACATCATAAAGAAAAAGAACCCTAAAAGAATCTTTGTGGTTTCTATAATTATATCAGAATATGGGGTAAAGAGAATACTTGAACAGTACCCGGACGTTAATGTAATCACGATATCTGTAGACCCGGAGCTTGATAATAGAGGTTATATTATACCTGGTTTGGGTGATGCAGGAGATAGAGCTTTTGGCTAAACATTTTTATTGTACTCACTAATATTCTTCAATGTTATGGTTAAAATAGGATTAGAGGTACACGTTCATCTTAATTTACTTAAAACAAAGCTGTTTTGCTCATGTCCAAGTGATTATACAAATAAAGAACCGAATACTAATGTGTGTCCAGTTTGTCTTGGTCTGCCAGGAGCACTACCAGTTCTAAATGAAAATGCAGTTAAAGCAGCTATAATGGTCGCTCTTGCAGTAAATGCCGAGATAGCGAATAGGCTGATTATGGTAAGAAAGCATTATTTTTATCCTGATATGGCAAAAAATTATCAAATATCGCAATATGATGGGCCAGGAAGCATACCTGTAGCTAGAGGAGGTTACATAAGGCTTAGAGAAGGAAAAGTGGTTAGAATTAGAAGAATCAACATAGAAGAAGATCCTGCAAAGATAGTTTATCCTACTGGATCGATGTTAACAAGTAGATATGTTCTTCTAGATTATAATAGATCTGGAGTAGGGCTTTTAGAGATAGTTACCGAACCAGACATGACAGAGCCTAGAGAGGCAAGAGAATTTATGGAGAAACTAAGGTCGATAGTTGAGCATCTTGGTGTATGTAACTGTGAACTTGAAGGGGCAATGAGAGCTGATGCAAATGTATCTATAGAAGGAGGAGAAAGAGTTGAAATTAAAAATATAGGTTCTGCGAAAGAAGTAGAAGAGGCTTTAAAGTACGAAATAGCTAGGCAAAAGGCAGCTATCAGCCAGGGAATTAAAATAAACAGAGAAACTAGACATTGGGACTCTGAAAGAAAAGTTACCGTCCCAATAAGAACAAAAGAATATGAAGAAGATTACAGATATTTTCCAGACCCAGATTTACCACCATATCCTATAACAAAAGAATACATAGAAGAAATAAAGAAAACGTTACCAGAATTACCAGATATAAGAATTAAAAGACTTGTTCGGCAATACGGGATAACAGAATACGATGCTACTGTCTTAGTGATGGATAAAGCTCTTGCAGATCTATTTGAAGAGGCAGCGAAAGAGTATAAGAATTATAAGGCGCTTGTTAATTTAATAATAAACGACTATCTTAGATGGCTTAATGATAAAAACTTAAGACCTTCTCAATCTAAGGCTACACCTAAACATTTGGTAGAATTATTAAACTTGCTAGATAATGGAACAATAACAATAAAAATAGCTAAAGAAATTCTTCCTGAAATTGTAATTGAAGGAAAATTGCCTTCACAAATAATTAAAGAGAAAGGGTTAACTGCAATAAAAGATGAAGAGTATCTAATAAACATAATTAAAGAAGTGCTAAGTGAAGAGCCAGAAGTAGTAGAGAAAGCCAAAAAAGATCCTAAAGTTATTAACTACATAGTTGGAAAGGTAATGAAAAAGACTGGCAAAAGAGCAGATCCTCAATTAACTAATAAACTTATAAAAGAGATATTAGGTATTGGTTAGATCACTGCGTGGGCTTCTTCATCACATTTCAGTTCTTAAAACCTCGTTCATCAAAAATATTAGAAAGAGTTAGGGATATTTATTTGAACATGCAAAAAGATAAGAACTTAAGACTAAGGCTTACTGCAGTAGATTTACTTAAAGAACTAAAAAATAGTTTTACCTATAAGGAGCTTTCTAAAATATTTAATATTCAAGAAAGCTTACTTTGTAGATATATAAATGGTTCTACAATACCTAGCGAATTGCATGCAAAGGAAATCCTTGATAAAATCAAATCTAGAGAATTTCTAATAAAATTTCTACTTAAAAAAATTGTGATCCATGAAGATGGTTATGTTGATACTTCTGGCTTGCTATTTTACCCTAATTTGCTCAAAATTTTAATAGAAATTTATTACAATAAATTCTTTGGTAATAAAGAAGTATCCAAAATTGCAACTGTTGCAGTAAATGGAATACCATTCGCCACTTTGGCTGCTGAAGCGTTATCTAAACCGCTTGTAATAATTAAAAAACATAAAGATTCCATTTACATAAACTATGTTGATGAAAGCTTAAAAGAGACTGATGGAGTAATAACTTCAATTTTTCTCAGAAGCGATTATATCTCCAAGAACGATAAAGTGCTTTTAGTTGACGATGTAGTAAGAAGCGGAAAGACAATATTTACGGCCTATAAATTAATAAAGAAAACTGGTGCAGATGTTGTTGGGGCATTAGTAATAGCTTCGGTAGGAGGAAACGAGAAACATAATTACATCGATAGTATACCAGTAAAACCGATTTTTGTATTGTAGATTGTAAAATGATAGGAAAGATATTAAATGGCATATATTATATACGAGGAGACTATAATGTCTACTTTATAATAGATGGACATACTGGAATACTTATTAACAGTAGTGATGGAGAAGACAGCAATTTAATAATACAGGGATTAGAAGAAATATTATCAAATTATGACTATAGTATAGAAATTAAATACTTGATATTGACTGACCATTACAAAGAAACTGCTGGGGGAGCGAGTTATATTGCGTCATTCTTTAATGTACGCTATATTATATCAAGCTCGGAGGAAGCCGTATTTATAAGAAAGGGTGTTGGAAATAATAAAAACTACAACCCAGTAAGTGTGAATCTGGAAATAAAAAATAAAATTGCGGATATAGAGAATCTAAAAGTAATTAAAGCGAATTCTCCTTCTATGGGATCTTTATTAGTACTATATAAAGGTGTGGTTTTCTCTGGAACCAATAAACTTTCGGGTATTATCAACAAGACAAATTATATATGTAATGATTATGAATGTAAAAAAGTGGAAGAGCCTTGGTATTTGAAGAAGTTTGTGGTTCATGTGGAAGGTTCACAGAAACAAAATACTGTGAAGTAAGAAAAATAAATGTGTGTGTTGATTGTTGTCTTCTTTGTAACATCAGAAGTAAATGTAATATTAGAGTCTGGTTTCATGAATTAGTTCCGATAACCACACAAAAAAGTATGTCGAAGAAATGAAACCTTTGTAATTATCTTTAGCATAATGACAATAGACGGAAGTATAGCTACTAAGGATTTTTATAGTGAGTTAAGTTGTTGTTTGATAAAATGAAATTACATATACCAAGAAGTGAGTAGGCTCTGTGTTAGTAGGGGGGCTAATACAGTAAAAATCGATAATCCTAAGTTAACATTAAAGTGTGTTAAAGGAAAACCAATAAGAGTAGCTGTATCTAGTAAGCTTGGTCTTGATTCCTCTTCAAATCTTTTTCCTATTCCTCTTCAATTACAATTTTATACACAATTAAAAGCAGTTTAAAGAAAAAAAAAGTAATTATTTAGGCGTTTAATGAATTGTCAGCATGCAAAATAACAAATAATTTATATGAGCTAAGCCTAACAAAAAGCTTCATTGGAGGAGGCAAAACATATGGAACTTTATAAAAAAGAAGGAAGAGTTTTATGACGAAAATAGAATTGGCTTTTGCTAAAAAATTTTTGGAAATGGAATTTCATTAGCTAATGGAGAAGGTTTTGAAAGACTAAATGCTCTTACTTTAAGGCTTATATATTTTAAGTTATGCTAATTTAAAAACGAGATACGCCTCAGATATAGAAAATTATAAGAATGGCTTATATGTTAGCTGGTACAGTTCGCTTTGCTCCAACTTTGTCGCATTTCTCTTATACTTAATTGCATCTCCGATACTTTGTTCTCCATGTAGTTTAATCCATTCATCTAATGGTATCTGATATTCTTTTAGTATTTTGTCTCTATATAGATCATTTAGTACGTTATATGTGCAAAATGGTATTACTCTACCATCAGGTGTTACATAATGAATATTGCATCTCATTACCCTTTCAACATCATAATTATAAAGATCCATAAAGTGCATTACACCTAGGAATAACGTTCTATAGTGCCATTCCCCTAAAGCCTCATAGTTGTGATTAACAATAATATTATATAACATCTTAAACACATCAAAATCTTTAGGACTTTTCTCTTTATCAATAAACTTCCTTATATTATAGAGTAATTTAATTCCTACCCAATATTTATTTGTCCCTTCTCTTAATTCTTCAGTTTTTTCTTTTAGATATTCTAATAAACCTTCTAGGTCAATGAATCTAGATATCGGAATAAAGTGAGGCTCGCCATTTTTCCACTCCACGTATACGTATGTTCCTGCTCCACAAGCTGGGTGATTTGCCATTTCAAACTGCTCTTGACCAGTTAAAGCTTCTATAAGTTTCGAAAAAACTACTGAAGTTCCTATAGGATACCAACTATCTACGGTAATTTCGCCATTCGTTTGCTCCTCAATATTCTTTAATACTTCTGGAATTGTTATCCTAAACTTATTTCTCATATTTCTCTTCATCATTCCTGTCAAGCTAACTGGTTGGAAGTTAACAGACCTAACTACATCTAAGTTATACGCAGCGAATTTAACTATATTACCTAAGTCTTGATCATTCGCTGTTTTTATAACAGTGGGGACTAAAACTACGCTAGTCATACCAGCTTTTCTAAAAACTTCTAATATATATGGAACTTCCCAATGATTCTTTGGATTGGTTCTTCTATTAGTACCATCAAAGCTCATATAAATCGTATTAACTCCTGCTTCTCTTAATTGTCTGGCATATCTAATTGCCTTCTCTGGATCTTCAAGATACATTTTTGCAAATATGCCTCCCCAAGTATTTAGCTGTATGTGCCTAACTCCTAATTCTCTTAAAGTTCTAACAATCTCAATTAAGTCTTCTCTTAAAGTTGGCTCTCCTCCAGTAATTTGAATTACAATAGTTGTTCCTTGTCTCTTTAATTGCTCCACCATAAACTTTATTTGCTCTATTGTAGGCTCGTAAACATAACCTGCTTTCTCAGCGTAGAAGAAACAATACCAGCATGATAAGTCACATCTATTTGTTACTACTAGATTAACCAAAGCTGAATGTTGATGATGCATAGGACATAATCCACAATTAAATGGGCAGGGCGATTTTAGATCTACATAAGGAACTTTGGGACCTTTTCCTTCATATTCCCAATAATCAAATTTATAATAAAGCCCCACATCCCCGTAATAAAGATCTTCGAACTCTCCGTGCTCTGGGCAGACTTTTCTTATGTATAATTTATTTTCTCTCTCAAAAATAACGGCCGGCAATAATCTATAACAGACAGGGCAAACAGAACTTGTTACTCTAACTAGTTTTTCATTTTCTGCAAGCTTAGGTAAAGGGCCTCCAACTTTAATTTCTCTATCTCCAAATTTCACTACTCCCTTTTCATATTTTGAGGGAGCTGGAAGTAGTCTAAAGCCTCCTTGTAGTTTCTCTTGCGAGATTTGAGCCATACTATATCTATCTACTACATAAAGAAATGGATATATATAAACAATTTCACCATACACTCTAAGAATTGGGTTAAAACCAACCTGTAAAATTATCCCAACCAGTTTTTTTAATTATTTTCCCATTAAATTCTAAGTCACTCGTGTTAGACACTTCACCTATATAAACCGGGGAAAACCCTAAATACTTCATAAAATCTAAAATTTCATTCGTATAATTTCTATCTACGACTAGTAAAGTCTCAAACTCTTCCCCAGAATATTTTAATATATCATCAGTCTCTATATGATATTCAATAAGCTTATTAGTTATATAATTAGAAATAGGAATTTTAACTAATTTGATGCCTTTCTGAGATCTTTCCATTATGTTATAAAGAGAGATAATTAAACCATCACTTATATCGGTAGAATAATGAATATATTCGCAATATTTCTTAAAGAGAGAAACGATTCTTTTATTAACAATTGGATGCTTAATTTTATTTTTTTCTATGTAATTAAGTCTTATTTTCCATGAGTTTAAGTAAGAGATGAATACTAGTGAAGTGTATCCAATAGGATTTGTAATTATAATACTATCTCCTTCTCTTACATTTTCAGGCTTAGTATTACATAACACTCTTCCAATAATACTAACATCGATCCAGCCAGAGCCGGAAGAAGAGTTAAGATCTCCTCCTACAAAAGAAATCTTATAATAATCACATGCATCTTTAATTCCTTTTACTATTTCTTCAATTTTATCAATTTTTTCTTTCTCTATACCTATCGAAGCTAAGGCAATTTTTGGTTCCCCACCTCTGCTAAAAACATCACTAACAGCTGCAGTTACCGCTTTCCAACCTAGATCATAATAGTCCATAAAATCAAAAGTATAACCAAGTTGAAACCCATCAATCTTATATATAAGACCGTCTTTATCGATGTAAACATCGTCATTAACATAGCTATATTTACTTATTATATTTTTGATTATCTCGTGCTCTGACATTTTTATCACAAGAAAGCCGCTGCGGGGATTTGAACCCCGGACCACCG
>ERZ1684502.87-NODE-87-length-23414-cov-179.412603_pt1 | contig 23414 bp, 27 predicted proteins | sample MGYA00580192_ERZ1684502 | MGnify/ENA primary metagenome ERZ1684502 (study PRJEB41476, sample SAMN13258264) | hydrothermal vent metagenome | biome: caldera [ENVO_00000096]; feature: acid hot spring [ENVO_00002120]; material: acidic water [ENVO_01000358] | place...
TTATGCTGCTAAGTTCTTACAAGAAATGGGGGCAAAAATAATTGGTGTAAGCGATATTACAGGAGGGGTTATTGATCCTAATGGAATTGATGTAGAAAAAGTGAAAAAGATTGTAGACGCTTATGGCGGAGCAGGAGTAATTTACTATCCTAGTGGAAAGAAAGTTACAAATGAAGAACTATTAATTTCTGATTGCGACATATTAATACCTGCAGCAGTAGAGAACGTAATTAATAAAAACAATGCACCAAAAGTTAAAGCAAAATTAATTGTTGAGGCAGCAAATGGGCCATTAACTGCAGATGCAGATGAAATAATGAAACAAAGAGGAATTCCAGTAGTGCCAGATATATTAGCAAATGCTGGTGGAGTTGTAGGGAGTTGGGTAGAGTGGGCTAATAACAGGATGGGGAACATAATGAGTGAAGAAGAGGCAAGGAACTTAATAATTGGAAGAATGAGAACTGCGTTTGATGCGGTTTACCAGAAGTACAATAAGCTAGGAGACCAGGATATGAGAACTGCTGCAATGGCACTTGCAGTAGAAAGAGTAGTAAATGCAATGAAGATTAGAGGTATGTTATAAAGAATAACTCCTCATATTCTGTTTTTGTTCTCTCAACCACTTCTTTAGTCTAGAGATGCTAATAAATTAGTAGAAGCTTGAAGTAAGAAATCGCTTTTACTATATTTTAATCTGTCATTGGCACACCTTATTTGTTAGTAAAATAAATTTGCTTGTTAGCCTGACCTCCTCTTAAAGAAAAAGTATAAGGAAAGTCCAATTAGACCAAGACCTATTCCTAAAAAATTTTGAGACGTAATTTTTGGAGTTCGTATAGGAGAAGTATAGTTGATGAGACTTACTTCTAATGAGACGTTTCCAGTAGGAACTAATATATAGAAATTGGTTATTGCTCCATTAATTTCGAAAGTTTTCCCTGAAGTAATGTAAATTATAGAATTATTGAGAACTAAAAATGACGTAGATCTATTTATTGTAAAAGATGAGCCGTTGCTAATCATTATTCTTAGTTTCCCAGTTCCATTCAAGTTTAAGTTTACCCTTACATATTCTGGTAAGGCTTTAACACACAAAATTTCACTATTATTTATTATTGTAGAATATGAAGAGAAATACTTTGTCCCGTTTACAACTATATAATAGCTAGGATTTAGTGAGAAGACTGTAACCCTTATGTTGCCATTAAAGTGTATAGTTGAGGAGTTGCTTATAAGTAAAATAGAACCATTAGAATAGTTAACTAGAACTTCGGAAGGACCCTCTATTATTACTCTTAATATGCTACTACTAACATTTGTTGAAAGCAGTGCAAGAAGTACAATTAAAAATAGGAAATATACTTTTTTCATTTTGCTGTTTAACAGGGAAAAAATAAGGGGGACTAGACTCACAATATTATTTTTCCTCTTTCATATACAGACTCATCAACTTCCTTATATGGAAGAATTATAGTATCTTTATTTATGAAAATGCCGTCATATAGAACCACCTCGTCTCCTAAAATTGCTGAGTCAACTCTTACCCACTTACCTAAATCGCAATTATCGCTAATTATGCTATCCTTAATAAAGCTATAGCTATTCACTTTAACATCGCTCATTAATACGCTCTGTTCAATATATGCTCCCTTACTTATAATAGACGATTTGCCAATAACACTGTTATATATGTAAGAGTCCTCGTCTACTTTAGCTTCATTACTTATGTAATACGGGGGTACTAAATTTGCTTTCTCGCTAACCTTTGAGTTTTCAGAGATATAACCTTTTGGATACTTTAAAGAAAGCAGCTCCAAATTTATTTTCATATAATCAGCTGGAACCCCTATATCCATCCATAAACCCTCATATCTATAAACTGAAATGCAAACGTTCTCTTTTAAAAGCTTTGGAAGGAAATCCTTTGCGATACTTTTTCCATCAATTTTTTCAAAAAGCTTCTTTTTAAAAACATAAACTCCTGCATTAATTAAATTAGATATAGGAGTTTTAGGTTTCTCAACTATTTGAATAAGCCTATCTCCTTCTGTTACTAAAACTCCATATCTTCTTGGATCTTCAACAGTTTTACCAACTATTGTCGCTTCGCACCCTTTTCTTTCATGGAATTCAATTAAAGATTGATAATCAATTTCATTATATACATCGCCATAAACAACTAGGACGTCATCTGATAAATTATATTTGCTTGAAATAAGCTTAAGGGGGCCAGCATCCCCAAGCCTTTCTTTCTCTATTATAGGAATAACTTTCTTATTTTTTTCCCTTAGGTACGATAATATTTTATCTGCCATTACGCGTAATGAAATATAGGAATCGTCTATCTCGGCTTTTTCTAATGAGTCAAGAATATAATCTAATAATGGCCTATCAAGAATTGGTAAAAGGGCTTTTGGTTTTGTCAGACTTAAAGGCCTTAATCTTGTAGCATATCCACCAGCTAATATAATAGCTGAAACCACAAAAAGAATTTGAAGAACGAGTAAAAAAATTATTTATTTAGATACTTTTGTAATTTCTTCTCTGCATAATCCCAGTTTACTAAATTCCACCAGTTGTTTATATAATCGGCTCTTTTGTTTTTATACTGCAAATAGTATGCATGCTCAAATTCATCTAATATTAATAGAATAGGCAACTCTGCTATATGGTTCTGGAAGTGATTCTCAAATGTCATTATTTCTAAGTTGCCAGACTCAGTATCATAATATAAGACAGTCCAACCAGTCCCTGGTAAGCTATTTGCTGCTTCTGTGAATAGCTGTTTAAATTTGTCAAAACTACCATATTGCTTATTTATTAGGTCGCCTAGCACACCACCTGGCTTTCCTCCACCTTTCCCTGCAGGAGCCATGCCTTGCCAGTATAGAGTATGGAGCTTATGCCCGTTTATATTGAAAACTAGGCCTCTTAATATACCTTGTATATCATATTGCCCGCTTCCTACTTCTCCTTTTATTATTTTCTCAAGCCTCTCTAAGAAGGCATTCGCGCCATTTACATATCCTTTATGGTGGCCATTATAATGCACATCAACTATATCTTTACTTATATATGGTTCTAATGCGTCTACATTGTATGGTAGTGGTGGGAGTTCGTACTTTTTAAACTGTATTTGAGTTGACATAAAAGAGATTATAATAAAGTGGTTAAAATTTCTTATTCAAAATAACTTTTAAATAGTAACCCTTATATTAGAGTTTTACTCACTCAAGATTTATTTATTAGGTATTCCTATTTTTAAAACGATGAAAATTATAGCTACTGACGTTAAGGAAATTATAAAAAAGTCGTTTATAATGATTATTAATGGCATTCTAGCCTATTATATAGCTTTATATTTCACTAATCAGTTGTTCGCAGAACTAACTTTAGGCTTAATTCTTGTTATTTCCTTTTTAATAGGCGAAATATTAGCACCTCTGCTAATTATATCTTTAATGTTATTACAGAACTTAAATATACTAAAGCAAATCATTTTAAGCGGGTCTTTTATAGGCGCTATAGCTATAGAAAACCTTCTCGTATTTCTAACATTCCTATTTATTGTACCGATAATACAATTAGGTTATAGAAGAAACTCTAGAGGAGAGATTTCTGCTGGAAGCATATTACTTCAGTCATATAATCCAATTGTTTCTCTAATACTCTACTATACTGGAATTTCTCTTAATGAAGATTATGTTAATGGAATCTTATCTGCGTTGCCTTTCTTATACCTTATTTTTAACTATCATTTCGCTGAAGATATTATAGTAGCTGTAGCTCTAATAATAGTAGGTTCAATATTGTACTCTTATAATAAAGGATTCTATAGTATTATAGGCGTTATTCCAGTTGCTATCTCTTCATATCTTTTATCTACATATTTTATGTCACAATACATTTACTATGGTGTTGTACTAAGCATTGCTATAAACATCGCTGATAGAGTTACTAGTGTAATTAAAAACATTGTGGAGAATAGAAAAGCTTATGAGACTGAAAAGAATAAACTTATAGAAGAAATTAAGCAAATTTCTACTATTTTATACTCTCTTAAAAATGAAATTGGGGTTGATAACAAAGAACTTACAAATCTAATTAATGCAAATATGAATTTTGAAACAACGATGTTAAATAAGATCAACGAATGTAAAAACTTGGGGTGCTTAATAGAACTGGAAAATGAAATAAATAGTCAGAAAAGAATTTTGTCAATTGAGATTAGTGATTTGATATTTAATGAAATAAAGGGGTACAACGAGTTCTCTGAAAGGCTAAAGACAATTGGAATACTATTAGGAGAAGAAGAATATCCAAAGGAGGAAATAAAGCTGGAAGAACTTTTAAACCGCTATAAGAGAGTGAAAGAAACAATAAATTCTAAGATAATTTTGGCCGCTAATCTTATGAATAGTTTTATTGATAATCTCTATAAAATAATAGGAATTTCGCTAGAAAAAATTAACATACTCAAAATGGATGTAATAATTAGTAGACTTGATGAGCTAGATATACAAGAAATTGATAAGAGAATTAATTCTTGTTGCTCTAAAGCATTAGAAATATTACAATTATTTGGAAAACAACAAGAATACGAACTATTAAAGCATTTATCCGATTTAACTTTACAAAAATTAACATTAAATAAAGTAAACTCTGCAAAAACAATATTGGAAAAAACTAACAATTTACTTTTAGTTGAGCTTTCAGCTCTACAAAACAGCATAGACACTATAAGAAAAGTTTATGAAATGAGCGAGCTTGAAAATTTATCAAATATAATAGATATAGGAATGCGAGTGTTACAAACAGTTGATATGCCATATTGTGAGAAGATATCAAAATTGTATAACTATTTATCTGGATTAAGAGATGCTATTGAAATTGCAGAAAGTAAAGACTCATTATTATATTTAAGCGAATTGGTGGATACAATAATGCCACAAATTTTAGAGACGGGTAAAATTAAACTTAGCGATATAGGAATAAGCGAAAGGTATGCAAACTTTATTGTAGCGCTATTACAGAAGAAGGGCTTTAATGCAGAAGTCAACGGCGACACAATAATTGTAAAAATTGGCTCTACGAGTTCATCTTAATCTTCTTATAGTGATTTCGGCATGATCCCCCACTATATCCCATTTAAATAGATATTTCGGTGAATTTCTTAAAAGCTGATGAGTACAAATAATTCTGTCTTGATCTACTAGCACAGCAAGTATATCCCCGGGTTTCATAGTTATTAGCAATCTAGCTAGCTCTAAAATATAATCGCTACACTCTTTCCCTCTTAGATCAACTTTTAATTGCTGAGACATAAATTAATACTAGTATTAGAAATTTATAAACTTTTATAAACTTATGAATCTAATTTGTTCTTTGTTTCTTTTGCGAATTTCTTCTTGTTCACTAATTACTTTATCCCATAAACTATCATAATTATCAAGCATATAGATATAAGCCTCATTTATACGCAAAATCACATCTTTCTCACTTAAAGGATGAATTCTTAATCCTACCCTACCAACAGCCCCTCCTCTTACCATTAGCCAATGAGCAAAGACCTCTAATGGGTATTTATTCATTACATAATCTTTTTCAAGTTTTTTCTCATAAAGCCAATAAAGCTCTCTAATGAAATTGGCAGAAATTGCTCTTTTCATTTTATCTTTCCATTTCTCAAAGTAAATCTCTCCTTCTTTAATCATTATATTTCTCAAGTAGTTATACATCTCCTCTGCTTCTTTTTCATCAGCTAATGCTAAACCAGTAACAGCAAAGACAAAATCTTTTTGAGCCAGTAAAGCGTCAAAGTCTTTATTTACATATAGCCAAGCTGTAGCTGCAAAAGAATTTATTATTCCGAACATCAATCTATCTGCCAACTCGTCTTTGCTAGTGTTAATTTTCACTTTTTCTCCAGATAGTATCTTTGATAATTCATCATAATCGACAACTCCAGCAAAAATCAGCTTGCCGTCTACAAAAATTGAAGGAGTAGAGATTACACCTCTTTCAAATGCTAGAAATGGATATAATTCAGTATCTATTATAGTAACTTTTCCTAAATAGCCGTTTTTCTCTAAATATTCTAGCAGAAAATTGCATTCTATACAGTTTTTATGTGTGAAAATTTCTACTTTCATAGTCTAATTTTTGTTGAATTAAAGCAATTTAGGTTTTTCTTCCACCATAAAGAATCATATCTTTTATCCAATAACCACACTTCAGCATGATCATTCACACTTCTTATTGCCCTTCCAATTGCCTGCTTTACTGCTATTAGAGCTGGAATTGTAATGAGAAAGTCTTTGTAATTACCACCAATTTTATCTGCAATTTTTTGTGAAAGCATCAGCACATAATCATCTTCTGGGGGGTATGGCACACCAACTAGTACTACGTCAGAAATAAGACTTTTACCATCTTGAGTTAATTCTACTCCCTCGGTTATTTTCCCTCTAGCAACACCTGCAATTATTGTCTTTTCTTTCCTTTCCATAACAGTCTTTATTATTTCGTCTATCGAAGTCTTTTCATCTTCAACTATTTTATTTACATTGACAAGTTCCATTACTTTTCTCATTATCTCATAAGAAGGGAAAACAGCAAGGACGTGATTTTTTGCCTGATAATATACCTTGAGTAAGTAAGAAGCGTATTTCTTCCACATAATATCGCTTCTTAGATCATATTTAGAGGTAACATCAATAGCAATTCTACATTGATAGCTTCCAGTTAATTTTTTCTTTGTCTCCTTCTCTACGTCTATATAAAGAATTTTTCTTGTAATTCCTAAGAATTTTTCTAAGTACTCTTTTGGTGGTAAAGTGCCAGACATTAGCATAATTGAAAGGTTTTCGTCATTTAATATTGAATAATATTGCGAGAGCTCTAACGTCTTTAGGACTATTTTATTTGAAAAGGAAAAAGGTATAAATAAGCCAGTAGAATAAGCAGCATAAAAGCGCAACACAGAACCTAAATAAATTCTAGATATTTTCTTTAATTTTATATTTTCCTTTTTTAGTTCTTCATATTCGTCGGCAAGAATAGATAACTCCTCACTAGTTAATGTGGGGATCTTTTCTAATTTGATGTACTTTTCATCCGGATATACTAGACCTTTTATCTGTTCTCGTAATTTCTCAAGAATGTCTTTTACTTCTTTACTTTTTGACTGCTTAATAGCCATAGATAAGATAAAATCGCTCAATATCCTCTCTTCTATTTCACTTACTCGATCTATGTTATGAGCTTCATCAATAACTATAAAATATTCGCTAAAATCTATATCTAGTAAACTTCGATATTTTTCAATAAAGAAATATGGGTAGGTTATTGCAATTACATCAGCTTCTTTAGATGTTTCTAATAAAGAATAGTAAGGACAAAAACCTTTTTCTAATGCCTCTCTCTTTAATTCTTCTAATTTTTCTAGAGGTGATTTATCTATTTCGACTTCTATTGCACTTCTTATTTCACAGTATTTGCAGTTGATATCTTCAGAGTCAACGTCTTTAGAAACGAAAGGGCATGCGGACGGTTTCCCAACTACAAAGGAGAACTTAATAGAAGGATTGAGCTTTTTTAAATCCCTATAAATAGGGAAATACTCATTATGAGTTCTTACTACAAAAAGAACTTTACCTTTAACTGACAAACCAACCAAAAGAGAAAATAGAGTTTTTCCACTTCCTGTAGGCGAGTTTAATGCTATTAAAAAACCTTCTTTTACGTGCTGTATTACTTTATCCTTCAGATGTTTCTGCCAATCTCTTAATTCCACAATTTAAAACTCTTCAGGCCTAGCTAAAACTTCTTCTAACATAATGAATTTTACATAATCTTTTCCTGCGAGCGTCAATAGATCTTTTACTTTGGCCTTCACTTTAATAGTTGAAAGGAATGGCATTACGAGTTCTACTTTAGCAAAATTAGAAATGTCACCAACTATATCACTAGAAGGTTGTCTCTGAGTTATAACTAAAGCTCTTACTTCAGCAGATGGTGAGACATTTTTTATCTCTACTATCCTATAGTCAATCTTATTTAATATTCTCTCTTCCTCTTTATTTATGCTCAACTTAATTTTTCACCTCTTTTTCCTACTATATTATATAATTTTGGCATTATAAACTATTTGCATATGAAACTTGAAGAAATTTTATAAATAGTCAAATAAAAAAGGGTTGTTATAGCAATTTAGAGAATTAGGGTTAAAGGTTTTAAAGTATATTTAAGGATATGTGAGAATTAAAAAATCTGAATTTAAAGTTGGTGAAAAGAAAAAAGTTAATATAAATGGAAAAGAAATTTTAATAATTTATCTAGGAGGTAATAAATTTTATGCAGTAGATAACAGATGTCCACATTTAGGTTGTGATTTATCTAAAGTTGGCGTAGTAATTAGAGAGGAATTAGTTTGTCAATGTCATTTCACACATTTCTCTTTAAAAGATGGAAGAGTAATAAAGGGGGCTTCAAAAAGGCCTATTGGCGTTTACCCAGTCAAAATTGAAGGGGACGAAATTGAAATTGAAGTTAAATAAGAGAGAATTTGCTTAACAACCTTATAATGCATTTGCCCTTTAGCAGTTTCCTCTCCAGTATGTCCATAAATTAATTTAGAACCCAATATTGAAAATGCTATTCTCTCTAAAGGATTAACGCCCATTGGCATAACTGCAACCTTTTCAAGTTCTAATAATCTAGATAAAAGAGATTTATAACCAGGCTTTCCAATAACAGCAACCTTAATAATCCAGGACGTTGCAATAAAGTCTCTTATTGCCTCGTATACTTCCTCAAATGAAGGGACTCTATCGAAATAATGAATAGAAACTATTTTATTTCTAGTAGGAACATCATACATTTTAGCAAACTTAGCTTCTACGTCATATAAAAACCCTTTCTCGTTTAGCTTAGCTAAATACTCTGCCTTCTCTTTTGGATCAATAAAATTTACCCCACCTTCATCCGGATCTCTAATTGTAACTATAATTTTCTCTTTATATTTTTCTAATTTTTCTATTGGAATTAGCTTTCCTAGATAGTCTAACCTTAACTCTATTAAATCTGCGTCATAGAAATTTGGAATTTTTTGAATGTCTTCTTCTTTTCTTATTGGTAAAGATGCTACGACCAAAGTCATTTTATTATTATCTTAGCCCCTAACGAAATTAAATCTTTCCAGAAATTAGGATTGCTTTTATTTACGCATTCAGCGTTATTTATTACTCCACCAACTTTAAAAGAAAGAACAGAAGCCATCATTGCTATTCTATGATCATTAGGGCAAGAGATTGTAGCCCTCTTTATTTCTGATGAAGGAAATATTACAATTTGCTCGTCATCATAACTTACTTTAACGTTAAAACGGGATAAAGTATCGGAAATTGTAACTATTCTGTTGCTCTCTTTAATTTTAAGCCTTCTAACATCCCTTATTACAGTTTTTGAGTCCGCAAAGGGAGCAATTGAAGCTATTGAAGGGGCTAAATCTGGGTAATCATCTATGCTTACCTCAATACCTTTTAATTTACTAGAACTTTTAACAAACCACTTACCTTCTTTTACATAAGATTCTGCACCCATTTCCTCGTAAAACTTTACAATATTATGATCTCCATCAAAATCTGGAATTTCGTATACATCTTCAATTATCAGATTTCCACCAGTAACAATTGAAGATGCAGCATAAAAGGATGCCAATGCATAATCTCCTGGAACTTTACCTACGTATGGCCTAAAATCGCCTTTATTTACATATATTTTGTTATCTCTAATTTTTACGTCTCCTCCAAGACTATTAATCAAATTTGCTGTCAAATAGATATAACTTTTTGAGGAGATTGGCGGAATAATTTCAATTTCACCACCGCCAGTCAGCGAAAAAGCATAAATAAAGCCAGAAATATATTGACTACTTTCGCTACCATCAATTTTTACATAATTTTCTTTTAATTTTCCACTCATCTTCATTGGCAAGGAGTTTGATGAAAAGTTTACTTGCCCCCTTAAAGCGTTTATAATCGCATTCAAGGGTCTTTTGCGTAAGCTTTCATCGCCATCAATTAAAACTTCTCCCCCAATTACTGAAATTATTGGAATTGTCATCCTTAATGTTGTTGCAGAACCGCCAAAATACAAATAAGGGGGAACCTTCAACTCTTTCTCTTTCTTAAATAGAGAACCATAAACCGATATACCTAATGCCTTTACTACGTCTATAGCCACTTTAACATCTTCAGAATAAACTAAATTGTCCAGTTTACTTTCTTTTAAAATAGAATATAAGATGAGTCTAATTCCATAGCTTTTTGATTGTGGAGCTTTTATTTTGCCTTCAATTTTAGACGGTTCAATATCTACTAACATAATCTACCGCCTTTGTTACTATGACATTTCCGTATTTTGACCAAGCATCAATTATTGGACCTTCTTCACCGATCTTTGTTACTGCAAAAACAGAAGGCCCATTACCAGAAATACCAGAGGCTAAGGCACCCTTCTGCAAGGCTTCCTCAATTTCTTTAGTTTCATAGCCTAATATATGAGCAATAAGTATACCATTTAATTTCATTCCAGTAATTATATCCTTTCTTGAAATTTTAAATATCTCTTCAAAGATCAAGCGATATTTTCTTATATTAGATAAATCTATATTTATTTTCCTATTACCTCTAGGGAGTAGAATAATTGAGACTTCAGGTGGATGTTGAATTTCCAAAATCTTAAATTCCTTATTGTAAGTAAACGAAACACCGCCATAATAAGAGGCTACGGCATCATCAAAAGCCCCGGTATATGATACTCCCGCTTTTAACGAAAGAATCGCTGAATATTTCGGTACATCAATTTCAATGTTGTATTTCTTAGCAATTTCACCAATTAATGCTGTGGAAACTGCACTACTACTTTTTAATCCGCTTTTTTCTGGTATTTGAGAGAAAACTTTCACATCTAAACAAGGTATTTTGTAGCTCGTGTAAAAGAAGTCTAATATTGCATCTATTAATGCATTATTGTATTTTTTGCACTCCTTTGTTTCTTCAATTTTAACTTCTACTCTCAAATCAATAGCCATTGTTGAACCATACCAGCTCGGTAAAGCATTAACTACTGAGACTCCTGAGAAGGTTTGCATGCGTTAATATATTTATTCCATCTTTCTTCTATTATTTTTACTTGTTCGTCAGACAACCTTACTGTAGGTATATAACCGGCCCTCATAGCGTGATCTACTATAACAAGAGCTACCATTGCTTCTGCAACCGTAACCCCCCTAATTGCAATTGCAGGGTCGTGTCTACCTATTACTGAAATTGTTGTCTCTTCATAGGTTCTCAAATCAACAGTCTTTTGCGGTTTCCTAATAGAACTCGTTGGTTTAAATGCACACCTAATGATGATATCTTCACCATTAGATAAACCACCTAAAATTCCTCCAGCATTATTATATCTCCAACCAAGCCTGTTTCCTTTTTTAATTATTTCATCATTGGCTTCGCTTCCTCTCATTTTTGCTGCAGCAAATCCCAATCCATATTCAAAACCCATTACTCCAGGAATCGATAAAATTGCTTTTGCTAAATCAGCTTTTAGTTTATCAAAAACAGGTTCGCCTAAACCTATAGGGGGATTTTTAACCACTATTTCTGCTATTCCTCCCCAGCTATCCCCCTCTTCTATAGCTTGCTTTATCAGTTCTTCAAATTTTTCCTCTAACGACTTTTTGCTTGCCCTTACTGGGCTATATTTCGAACAAAGAATTTCTTCAAAAGTTACTGGCTCTTTTAACTCCACATAACCTAAACTCTTTAGATGGCCTGCAATCCATGTGTCAGTTAACATTAGCAATTTTTTAGCTATTGCCGCTGCTGCAACTCTAGCTACAGTTTCACGAGCACTAGCTCTACCTCCACCTCTATAGTCCCAATTCTCAAAACCATATTTCATTATGTAAGGTAAATCGGCATGTCCTGGTCTTGGTTTATAGTGAATCTCTTCGTAAAGCGAAGATATTACATCTGTATTTCTTACTAAAATCGTAATAGGGGCTCCAGTTGTGTGCCCATTATATATTCCGCTAACTATTTCTGGCTCGTCTTTTTCTCTTCTACCGCTAACAAATTGTCTTCCTGGACGTCTAAATGAAAGCTCAAACTCTATGTCTTCTTTCTTTAAAGGTAGACCTGCAGGAACCCCATCAATAACTACACCTACCATTGGTCCGTGACTTTCTCCAAAGGTTGTTATTCTAAACAGCTTACCAAACGAGTTTCCTGGCATAAAGATATTTCACCACTTCTTCGTCATTTAAGGATTTCCCAAACCAAATTTTTTCTGACTCCATAGCTTGCCTTACAAGTATTTCAAGGCCATTTATGGTTTTAATTCCCTGAGATTCTGCCCTTTTAATAAGTGAAGTTAAAACTGGCTTATAAACAAAGTCAATTACTAATTTTCCTCTCACACACTTATCTGGAACAAAATCAGGATTAGGAGTCGAGTTTACTATAACATCACTATTATCGCAACTCGAGTTTATCTTCACGTAAATACCTTTTTCTTTAAGTTCATAAGCCAGTTTTTCTGCTCTTTCCAAAGTCCTATTTATTATGTTAATTGAACAGCCTAAATCTGCCAGTGCGAATATTGCGGCTCTTGAAGCTCCACCAGCGCCAAATACTGTGCAATTCTCTATCTTATCTATTCCTTTTTCAACAAGTAAGCTTTTAACTGCAAGATAATCTGTATTGTATCCTTGGCCATTAAAGATTGTATTTAACGCACCAATTCTTTCTACTTCTTTATTTGGTTTAACATATTTTACTGCAATTTCCTTATATGGAATTGTTACATTCAGCCCATATGCTAATTTAAGTAGACCCTTAAATACGATATCAAAATCCTCTCTTTTTATATCAAACGCGAGGTAAACAGCATTTATTCCCAGTTTTTGAAACGAAAAATTATGAATTACTGGAGAAAGAGTATAGGGAATGTTTTCCCCTACAATTCCTAAGATTTTTGTTTCATAATTTATTTCAAGCACTGCTCAGCAAACCCCTTTAAAGTCTCTAATGGAACATCAACCCTTTTCCAATCACCTATCCTAGTTGGAAAAGGCATCATTATGTAGCCTCCTCTAATTTTCTTATCTTTAGTTATTGCTTCTAGCGCTTTTTCAACATTAATCTTTACCTTTAAATCATCGACAGATAAAGGCAAACCGTATTGAGAAAGAATCCAAATAACATCCTCTACTACACCTTCTTCTGCATAACCTACTTCTTCTGCCATTTTAGCTTCACATACCATCCCTACAGAAACTGCATAACCATGAGGGACTTCAAAATTACTACCCGCTTCTATAGCGTGACCAATTGTATGGCCAAAGTTTAGTACAATTCTTATTCCCTTTGTTTCCCTCTCATCCGCTTTTACAACTGAAAGTTTATCCGCAGAAGATTTATAGATAATTTCTTCTAAGGCATCAATATCTTTAGATAGCACTTTATCTTTATTCATAGCTAAAAAGTCATAAAGCTCTTTATCTAGTACTAATCCGTATTTTATAACTTCTGCCAATCCTTTCTTAATTTCTTCTATTGGTAAAGTTGAAAGGAAATCTAAGTCTGAAATTATCATGCTAGGTTGATAAAAAGTGCCTATTACATTTTTAATATTTTCAAAGTTTACACCATTTTTCCCTCCGATTGCAGCATCAACCATTCCTAGTAATGTAGTTGGAATATTAATGAGATTTATTCCTCTCATATAAACTGAAGCAACAAAACCTACAACATCAGTTACTGTTCCACCACCTAATGCAATAACATAATCTCCTCTGTCAAATTTGTTCTCAAAAAGAATCTTAATAAGCTTCAAAGCATAGTTGATATCTTTCGCTTCTTCTCCGTCAATAATAGGAACTTCTATATAGTTCTTTAAATATTGTTTTACTTTAGATGTGTCAACTTTTTGAGAATAAATAAGGGCTACTCTTTTATCTCCCAATTCTTCGAGGACTTTAAGTGCCCCTTGTCCAATGTAAATAGAAATATCAGAATCACAAATTTTTCCGTTCAATACCTTCATGCCGTTCTACCCAAAGCATTAGCTAATGCTCTAATTCTATTCATTAATAATTCAAACGACTCCGGCGTGAGTTGCTGTTCTGAATCACTTAAAGCTTTCTCAGGATTCGGATGAACTTCTATAAGTAACATGTCAGCACCTGCTGCTACAGCAGCTAAAGCTATAGAATGTACTAATTCTCTTTTGCCTGCAGGATGACTAGGATCTGCACATATTGGTAAATGTGTCTGTAATTTTGCCGCTATCATTCCTCCTACATCAAATGTAAATCTAGTAGCCTTTTCAAACGTTCTTATACCTCTTTCGCATAAAACTACATTTCCGTTCCCTTCAAGAAGAATGTATTCCGCTGCTAATAGCCATTCTTCAACAGTATTTCCCATTCCCCTCTTTAAGAGGACTGGAAGACCAGACTTTCCAACCTCTTTTAATAGGTTAAAGTTTTGTGCGTTTCTAGCACCTATTTGCAACATATCTACGTATTTCTTGAAAATTTCAATATCTCTAGTGTCCATTATTTCAGACACGATTGGCAATCCCGTTTCTTCTGAAGCTCTTTTTAAAATCTGTAAGCCTTTTTCTCCTAATCCCTGAAAAGAATAAGGACTGGTTCTTGGCTTATAAGCTCCACCTCTTAACATTGATGCTCCAGCCCTTTTTACAGCCTTTGCTACAGTTAATACCTGTTCCTCATCCTCAACAGCACAAGGGCCCGCAGCAACTATTATTTTTTTGTCTCCAATTTCAACATCCTTAACTTTTACTTTAGTAGGCTCTTTTTTCCATTCATTACTAACTAGCTGATAAGGTTTTTTTGGTTTTACGGCAATCTCAATTGAAGGATCTGTTATATTGGCAACATATTCATCTGGCCACGCAACTACAACTTTCTTAGAGTATAAATCGAGAAATTTATATGAGGCTGAGGATTTTTGCAACTTTTCCTTTAAAGTGGAATAGTCCGCATTTTCCTTCAGAATAAATATCATCTGCTAACCACCTAGCTCATCTTTTATTTTTTGTAACTCTTTTATTCCTACGTCTCTAGCTTTAAAAGCATAGGGGTTTGACTTCTGGATTTCCATAACAACTGGAAGTAAAGATTTTACTCTATCTATGACTCTGTTTATTTCCTTAAAGTTTATGGTGTAAAATTCTTGCAAATTATCAATCTTTAATTCTCTCCTCAGTTCTTCAATCGCATTTGAAAGGGCTAAAATATAAAAGTGAGTTAATACTTGAACAATTGCCATAGCTCTCTCATGCTCATCCACAGTTGATATAGTAACATTTAGCCCTGCTTCTCTCCAGAAATTTACAATCTCATCGATGTTCTTAGAGGTTTTTGAAGGAATTATTACTATCCTTTCTCCTACAGGATAAAGTATGGGGCCAAAAAGCGGATGTGTAGAGACATAATTAAATGAGTATGTCTCAGAAAGTTTTTCTAATTGAGCAAAAACTTTGTGCTTTGAGGAGAATACGTCCATAACAACTTTATTTGAGAATTTATGCGAGATATTTTCGATAAAATCTAAAGACGAAGGAGGTAATGCAAGAATTATATATTCTCCCCAATTTATTGCAGAATCTAGGTCCATATACGCGTATCCGAACTCCGAAGCCAACTTTTCTGCTTTCTCTTTATTCCTTTCAGTTATTACAACATTATGACCAACCAAAGAAAATAACGATACAAGGGATTTTGCCATTCCCCCATATCCTATAATTGTAATATTTCTCTTTTTAGTAGGACTTAACTGAGCTAACTTAGAGTAAGAAAATAAAATAGGTAAAAAGGAATCGACAAAGGATTCTGGTATTCCAAAAATCCTTGCATATTCATACCAGTACTGTTTTACCTTTTCTTCTCGCTTCTCATCCGTTATATCTTTACCAATTTTCGCTTTAATTTGCCCTATTTTAGTGGCTATTTTTAGTCTTTTCGATATTAATTGAAGTATCTGCCTATCTATGTTTTCAATTTCTTTTCTATATTCTTCCAATTCTGAACTCATTTACTTCACTAGCTCAAGTGCTGCATTTATAATAGACTTTGAATTAATGCCGTAAAAATCAAGCAAATCTCTTTGGCTTCTCGCTGACCTTCCGAATGTAGTAGTGCCAATAAACCTCATAGGGACTGGATATCTTTTAACTACTACCTCTGCTACAGCAGAACCAATACCGCCATATATCGAATGTTCTTCTATTGTTATTATCCTCCCAGTTCTCCTAGCATAATATTCGATTAAATCTTCATCAATTGGCTTTATACTTAGCAAGTTTATTACAGCAGCGCTTATTCCCATTTTTTCTAACTCCTCAGCAGCCCTTAATGCGTCATATAATACTACACCCGCACCCATTATTGCTAAATCTTCTCCATCCCTTAATACATAACCTTTTCCTAGTTTGAAATCATAATCTAACCCTTCAGTTATTGTTGGCGTGTAATCTCTCCCAATTCTATAATATAAGGGGCCTTTCAGCTCATTTATTACAACTGGTAATGTCCTTTTTATATCAGCAGAATCAGCCGGCACTATTACCTTCATATTAGGTATTGTTCTCATTAATGCTATGTCTTCCAATGCTTGATGACTAGAACCATCACCACTATCACTAAAACCTGCATGTGTAGCTGCAAACTTTACATCGAGGTTCATTCTTGCTACTGAATTTCTAATTTGCTCCCATGCTCTCATTAAGAACATAGCAAAGCTGACCACTAATGGCTTAAAACCTACAGTTGCTAGTCCAGCAGCGAAATTAACCATGTGTTGCTCCGAAATGCCCACATTAAAATACCTATCTGGAAAGGCCTCCTTAAAGTATATTGCCTTTGTTGAACTTCCTACGTCAGCAGTAATCACCACTAAATCTTTATTTATCTTCCCTAATTCTACTAATAATTTTCCAAACGTCTCACGCATCGATAAGGAATTTCCTTGCATCATTTAGACCAACCCTCTGATTTGCTGTGTTTTCTATTGCCTTGAGCCCCTTTCCTCTTACTGTCTTTGCAAATATAGCAACTGGTGCTTTAGCTTTTAGTGCTTCATCAATAGTATTTATTAAACTTACGAAATCATGGCCATCACAACTTAATACTTCCCAGCCTACCTCCCTCCAAACATTTGGCAAAAACTCTTTTGGTTTTATTTCTGAAGTAGCCCCATCTAACTGAAAACCGTTCATTTCTATGAGTGCAATTAAGTTGTTTAATTTTCTTGCTACGGCATGCGTCATTGCTTCCCACACTTCTCCTTCATCTTGCTCTCCATCACCCATTATAACAAAAACCCTTCCGCTTCCTCCTTTCATCTTAATCCCTTGAGCTATACCAACGCCAAAACTTAATCCTTGACCCAAGCTTCCTGTCGACATATCTACCCCTGGTATGTAAATCTCTGGATGACCTTGAAGTATACTAGATATATCTTGAATCTTCCATAATTCATCTTCACTTATATAACCTTTTTCAACTAGCAATGCATAAAGCGCTGGTGCTGCGTGACCTTTACTTAATATTAGCCAATCTTTATTTATTGGGTCTTTTCCTTCCCTTATGTATCTAAATAGAAGAGTAGTTAAAATTTCTATACTACTTAATGAAGAGCCTACATGTATTGTCTCATCATAAAATAACATCTTTATAACATTTCTTCTTGCCCTTTCTGCTATACTTCTTAACTTATTTAATTCTTCTACCGATATTGGGACTTCATTTTACCTCCCCTTCTATTGGTATAAAACTAAATCCTAGCGGATAAATATTAATTCTTATAATTATAAGCTTTTTGAAGAATGAAGCATGGAAAGGTATTCAAGACAATTATTAGTATTAGGACTTGAATTACAAGAGAAATTGAAAGAACTAAAGGTTACAGTAGTTGGCTGCGGAGCTTTAGGATCTGCCTTAGTGGAATTACTAGCAAGGTTGGGAGTTGGAAATATAAAAGTTATAGATGCGGATATCGTTGAGTTAAGCAACTTGCATAGGACTCATTTATTTACAGAGAATGATGTAGGAAAACCTAAAGCGTTAGTATGTAAGGAAAGGGGAGAAGAAATAAATCGTGAAATAAAAATCGAAGCCGTAACAGACATAATAGATGAAGATAACGTTGAGGAGTTAATTAAGGGAAGTGATTACGTATTTGATGCCTTAGATAATCTGTACTATAGATTGTTACTTAATGATGCTTGCGTTAAAAATTCAATACCGCTAATATACGGAGGAGTTATGGGTGAATATTCATCAGTAAAACTAATACTGCCAGAAAAGAACGCTTGTTTGTCTTGCTTTCTAAATTATGAAGGAGAAGAAGAGAATGTATGTGAAACTATAGGTACCTTAGATACAGTAGTATCTACAACAGCAAGTTTACAAGTACAATTAATGCTAAATCATTTAAGAGGTGAGGCTGACAACCACTTGTATTATTTAGATTTTAGAAAAATGAGAATTGATAAGATAAAAATTGAGAGAAATGAAAAATGCCAAGCTTGCAGTCTACATGAATTTAAGTTTCTGAAAAAAGAAATTAAAAAACCTAATTGCGGAATAATTAGAGAAAAAGGAAGAGAAATTAATAGCGAATATATAATAGAAAAAGAAAAAAATGGCCTAATTATTTGTTATAAAAACGGAAAGTGTTTTAAGAAAGTATCTAGATGATTTAATGTGGATAAAAGATTACTAGCGAGTTTAAGCTTACCCATAATTGTTATAATTGCTTATTCACTAATTCTTCATGTTAATTTAATCCGTGCAATCCTAGGAATAAATTCTGTTTTCCTTATATCTTTTTTTCTTGCTTATTTAGGTCAAATATTAGTTAATTCTTATAGAGATTCATTAATAACTGAGCTAGATTACTTTACTTGTGTAAAGGCTAGGTTACTTGGAAATGCAGTCAGCCTAATAATTCCAGGAGCTGCAGGACCCGATTTAAGTAGGGCAATTTCTTATGTACATAAAAATGTAAAATTAGACAAAGCCTTTACTTTAGCGCTTTATGAATCATTCTTTGATGTCAATGTAGGGGCCTCTTTATATCTTTTGTTATTTTGGCTCAAGCTTTCACCTCTGGATCTTATTTTGATACTTACAGCCTTAGGAAACATAATAGGTTGGGGTAGTGGACTTGGATACGCGTATTTTACATCTGGTAAGTTAAATAAATTGGAACAAAAAATATTTAATATAAAATACATAAAGCCGCTGAGCGAAAGTTATCTTGTTCTAAAAAATGTTATGAAAGAAAGGATACAAAATAGAAAATTGGTAATTTTTTCTATTTTATTAACAACCTTAGGCTATTTCATTCAATCCTTACCTTTCTATTTCATACGTAATAACTTACTCTTCGACTTCTTGATAAATCAAACATATTTGGTTGCAACTCTAGTACCTATTCCATCCGCTGCAATAATGGCGGAGCTCGCATTATCTATTGTGTTACCACCTTTATATGTAATACAAGTTAGAATTTTAGAGTTAGTTTCATATTCTATTGGTTTCATTTACTTGAAAGACATAAAGCTTGAAGTACTAAGGAATAAAGTGAAAGAAATATGGAAAACTTCCTAAAACAGCCAAATAAAGAAACACTTAGGCAATTAGCTTCCCAAATAATAAACACGGAGACAACTTGCATAAAAATCTCATATACGCTTGACGACTTAATATTTGCATTTTTACTTTCTAAATTAGGGAAATTAACTGCAGTATCTTTTACTTCGGATGATTGTGAGATTAAATTAATAGCTGAGCCCTCTGGGAAATTTGTCGAAATAGAAGGAAAAAGAAACTTTATAGGGGCTAATTCCTTTACCTCTATGATTCCTGCATCAACAGATGATATTTTGCCCATTTTAGCTGGAATTACGAGCAGCACTGTATTAGAAAGGAGAAAGTATACTGATGTTGAAGCAGAGATATTAAATGACTTAACAAAATTTGGTGTTGTACTTGAAAAAAATCTAAAAATACCTAATTATAAGAACCTTCCTCTTTTCTTCTCTTTATTATTATCTTTTGACCCCTATATCCCTGAAATTTCTGGAAATAGAGAAAATGCCATAAAAGCTCTAAGAGAAATTAATATATCAGAGACTGACAGGCTAGATGAAATAGAAGAGACTAAATTAAATTCCTTGATTTATAAAATAATATCTAATATTTTGAAAATAAATCCAAAAATTACTAGGGAAGACATTATTACAGATAGGGCTTTTTATCTTGAATATGATTCATTAGAACTGAGTTTTGCACTACTATACTTTCTTGACTTAAAGGGGGTAGGAGACATATTTCAATTTGTTGTATCGCCAAATTACGCAGAGACTTTAATTACAAAGTTCAGAGAAGAAGTAGGAAAAGGTTTCTATATTAATAATGTAAATGAGGCTCGAAATTACTATTTAGTAGAGACAAATCTTAAATCTCCCACTTTAGTTCAATTGATTCTATTACAAACTGGAAAAATAAAAAGAAACAAACCAGTTTATATAAAAACTGAAGACGGAATTTATACATCTAGATTTCAAGTCAACAACTTGAAGGAAGGGCTGAACAAAATTGAGGATCTCGATAAAAATAACATATGACACCCCTTATGCAAAAGAAATTGTAGAGAGTGTAAAAGTGGATAACGTAAATATTCCAAAAGGTATGACAATCAATATGTATAACGATAAAGATAATAGGATATTCATAGAAGTTTCAATGGAAATAGAAGATAACAAGAATATATTAACACTAAGAAATACAGTTGATGAGATATTACAAAATATTATTACACTTGAAAGAACTTTAAACAAATTAGCTAAGAAGTGAAAAGAAAGTTCAAATGGTAAAAAATTTAAAGTTACATGAGGATAGAGTATATCATGCCATTAAGGCCCGGAAGATGTTATCGTCATTTCTCTGGCCCGGCATATACTAGAAAGGAGTACATACCAGGGGTGCCAATGCCAAAAATAACAAAATTTGTCATGGGAAATGTTAATGGAGATTATGACTATGAGGTAAGACTTGTCGCAATAGAAAAAGGACAAATTAGACACAACGCATTAGAAGCTGCACGTGTAATTGCGCTTAAACAACTAACAAACAAAACTGGATCCGATCAAGCCTTTGTGCTTATGGTGTTAAAATATCCTCATCATGTAATTAGAGAAAACAAGATGATGGCATTTGCAGGGGCAGATAGACTTCAAGATGGAATGAGATTGTCATTCGGAAAACCAATAGGTACTGCAGCAAGAATTGAGAGGCTAGGAGATACAATAATGATAGCGAGAGTTAAGAAGGAACATGTAGAAATTGCAAAGAAAGCTTTTGAAGCTGCAGCATCAAAAATACCTTTAAAAACTAGAATAGAAATTGTGCCCCTAAATAAAGAGGCAGTTATACAGTGAGTTACGATTTCAAGGAGGAATTTATAGCAGAGGAAATAAAAAAGAGGAATGCAAAAAAGGTATTGTTACAATTTCCAGAAGGATTAAAAATTTTTTCTATTCAAGTTTTGCAAAAACTTCAGTTAATGTTACCGGATGTGGAATTTGTAATTTCTTCTGACCCTAATTGGGGAGCTTGTGATATAGCCGAAGATGAGGCAAGAAGAGTAAATGCAGACTTAATAGTTCACTTTGGTCACACTCCTTATACTTTGTATTATCCTAAGTTTCCGACAATATTTATTCCAGCAGAGAGCAAACTTGAGGTAACAGAAGAACAGATAAGTGAGGCAATTAATTTAGCGAAAAAATATGAGGCAAAAAGTGTAGGTCTTACAGCAACTGTACAGCATGTAAAGCTTTTGCCCAAAATAGCAGAAAAAATGAAGAAATATTTTGAAGTTAAAATAGGTAAGCCTTCTTCTCCATTTATGTTTGATGGCCAAATATTAGGATGCGACTATAAGGCAGCTACTAGTATTGATGCGGATGTGTACATTAATATAGCTGGTGGAATTTTTCATGCATTAGGTGTTGGTTTATCAACAGGTAAACCTGTAATTAACATTGACCCTTACAGACAAAAAGCAGAAGATTTAACAAAAGAAGTTTATAAAATAATAAAGGTTAGGTACGCAAAAATAATGGAAGCAATAGATAAGAAAAACTGGGGAATAATACAAGGGGTTATGGTAGGACAAAATAGACCTTTTATGGTGAAGTATTTTGAAAAGAAGCTTAGAGAAAAAGGATATAATACGTTTGTTTTTCTTAATAGAGTTTTAACTAAAGATGTTCTAAGAAATTTAAGTTCAAATATTGAAGTATTCCTCGTTACCTCGTGCCCCAGATTACCAATAGATGATCTATATGATTTTGAAAAACCAGTTTTAACCCCTGGTGAAGCAAGAATGATAATATTTAACAAGTTTGATAAATATATATTCCCCTGGTGACAAAAATGAAGAAGCAAGGAGAGCTGGTCTTGCCTGGTGACGAAATGAGCGTAATAGAGGAGTTTATGCCAGGAGAAGGGACATATGAATATCAAGGAGTAGTTTATGCGAGCGTTGTAGGAAAAGTGTTTTATGATATGATAAACAGGAAAAGTAACTCAATAAGCTTCAAAAAGCCTGGAATATTAGCTTTAAAAAAGGCAAAATATGTATTAGGAGTTGTTACTGCAATTAAAGAGGATTATGCTACAGTTGCTGTTTATTCTATTGAAGAAAAACCATTAAGTGTACCACTAACTGCATATCTTCATATTTCTCAAATTACAAACAAATATCTTAACAGTATAACAGAAGCAGTAAAAGTAGGAGATATAATTAGAGCAAGAACATTAAATTTCAGCTTGCCCCTCCAACTTACTATAAAACAGAAAGACTTAGGAGTTGTCTATGCTAAATGCTCAATTTGTGGAACAAAAATGATAAAGATGGACGAAGAACATTTAAAGTGCCCGAGCTGTGGTAATGTTGAAAGCAGAAAATTAGCTTTAATTCAGGTGAAGAAAGGTGGAAGTTAAAGTCCTAAAGTCCGGAGAAAATTATATCGAACTAGAGATACAGGGAGAAGAACACACATTAGGTAATTTATTAAGAGGTTATTTATCACGCGTACCAGGTGTTGTGTACGCGTCTTACTCAAAACCTCATCCATTGTTTGACAACATTATAATAAAGATAATGACAGATGGGAGTATTTCACCAAAAGAAGCACTATTAAAAGCTATTGAGTTAGCCAAAGCTGACACTAGCAAGTTTATAGATGAAGTGAAAAACCTTGAAAAAGAGAGGAAGTAGGACAGCTGTAATTGCTAAAGG
>ERZ1684502.88-NODE-88-length-23335-cov-43.302363_pt1 | contig 23335 bp, 25 predicted proteins | sample MGYA00580192_ERZ1684502 | MGnify/ENA primary metagenome ERZ1684502 (study PRJEB41476, sample SAMN13258264) | hydrothermal vent metagenome | biome: caldera [ENVO_00000096]; feature: acid hot spring [ENVO_00002120]; material: acidic water [ENVO_01000358] | place: New...
TATAGCAACATTTAAAAACAGAATCATAAAGAACTGGGATAATAAAGTAAAAGTAGGCTTCCCAGTAACATTTGGTAAACCTACACATACCGCAAGACTTCTTTTGGCTATTATAAACAAAGGGACTGATGGAGATACATTAATAAATGTTAGATATGATGAGAAAATAGTAAAACTTCTTGATTTTTACGGGTTAGATATAGTAGAAGTAAATAGGGAACTAGAACCAGAAAAAGAAATTGAGGGAAAAAGTATGCAATGGATAATAGACTATGTTTATGAAACAAAAGAAAAAATTCCTAATGTAATCTTTGATAGAGGGGTAAAAGGAAAAGAAGCCATGATAAGAATTTGGACTAAAGGAATAGATTCGATGATCGATATACTAGAGTATGTATGTAAAAATTTAAGCTAAAAACCTCTTCTTCGTTTCATGGAACTAGAAAAAGCGCTACTCGCGTCTAAAAATCTAGTAAGAACTGGATGGATGCAAAAAGGAATTCCTCCATCGATGGGAGAAACTGTGTCTCAACATTGTTGGGAAGCTGCAATATTAGCATACTACCTTGGAAGTAAGCTTAAGGAAAAAGGAATTAATGTAAACCCAGAAAGGGCTTCTGTTGTTGCATTATTTCATGATATTGGTGAAAGCCTTTTGGGCGATTTACCAAAATGGGCTTCTGATAGAGTATCTCAAAAAGAAGAAATAGAACTAGAAGCAATAAAAGAATTAGGCCTAGATGTAAATTTATTTGTTGAGTATAAAGAACGAAACACCATTGAGGGAAAGATAGCAAAACTCTCCGATGCATTATCAACTTACTTACAAGCGATTAGATATTCAAAATTAGGTTTTGATGTAAATGAAATTATTAAAACTTATGAAAATGATATAAATGAATTATTGAAGGATGAGAAACTCAACCTTATTTCTGATGAAGTGATTAAGCTAAAAAAGAATATAAATGAAAAATAAAAACTTCTATTGATGAAAAATGAAACTAGGCCCAGGCAAGAAAGCCCCAGATGAGGTAAACGTACTTATAGAGATTCCCTTAGGATCAAATATAAAGTATGAATTTGATGATGAAGAAGAAGTCATTAAAGTAGACAGAGTTCTTTATACTTCAATGGTATATCCATTTAACTATGGATTTATACCAGGTACATTAGAAGAAGATGGGGATCCTTTAGATGTCCTTTTAATATCTGATTACACATTATTCCCTGGAACAATTATTGAAGCAAGACCAATAGGAATACTTTATATGAAAGACGAAGAAGGGGAAGATGCCAAAATAATTGCAGTACCAAGAGATAAAACAGACCCTACATATTCAAATATAAAAGACATAGTTGATTTACCACAAGCAATAAAAAACAAAATTAACCATTTCTTTGAACATTATAAGGAATTAGAGCCAGGTAAATGGGTTAAAATATCAGGCTGGGGAGGAGTTAACGAGGCAAAAGCCAGAATAAGTGAAGCCATTAAAAGGGCAAGTTCAAAATGATTTTTTATGAGATTCTTTTTCTTATTTTTACTATAATGCCAGTAATTTGGAATTTTTTGCAAGTATATTATTTTCTAAAATCGAATAGCATTAAATCAAAGAATGAGATTACCAACTCTAACAATCATAAAAGTTTCAGCTTTATTATTGCAGAAAAAAATGAGAGAGAAGAAACAATAGACGATTTATTTAAGAATCTCCTTGACTTAGATTATGACGATTATGAAATAATTATTGTTTCCGATGATCCACCAGAAATATTTGAGAAGAAGTATGAAAAATATAAAAATATATCCAGGGTGAAAGTAGTAAATAGAACAAATCCTAAAGGAAAGAAATCAGGTGCACTAAATTATGGTATCTCATTGGCGAAATACCAATATTTAGTTTTTCTAGATGTGGATGCAAGAGTTGAAAAAGATTTTTTAAAAAAACTGTCTGAATACGAATGTGATCTCTTAGCCTTAAAATTAAGGATTTATAATGCACAAACCCAAGTTCAAAAATATTATAGAGAGTTTGCAGAAAAGGTAATGGATTCGTTATTTAAGGTTAGATATTATTTAGGGTTACCAATTTTCCCAAACGGTTCAGCTTTATGTGTAAAAAAAGATACACTAATCAAATTAGGAGGTTGGAAAGAGGACTTAATAACTGAAGATCTAGAACTAGGGATTAGGGCCTTCTTAAACGGATATAATATAAAATATGTCGATAATATAGTAGTGTATTCTTTGGCCCCTTTTACTTTAAATGATTTGTATTCTCAAATTCAAAGATGGTCATATGGATCAGCTCAATTATTTTTCACATCTTTAAAAATGCTAAAAAAGGGAATGAAAGGAATTGAAGGATTTCTTTATTCTCAACAATGGGGAATTTATGGACTTTTCGTTTTTGCTATTTCATTATTTTCCGCATTTAATTTCATTCTTAAAATTCCTGCGTCCATTTATCTTCTATCTATAATACTCTATGGCTTATCCCTTGGTTTATATAGTCTAGTTTACAAAACAAACGTTAATGATATAAAATTACCAATAGTTTTATTGAACGCCTCAATCTCTGGTTATATTAAAGGACTTTTCAAATTTCCCTTCTCATGGAGAGTTACACCAAAGATAAAAGATGACGAAAAAACAAATGAAGAAAAAACAAACTTCATAATTCCAATAATTTTACTTTTTTCATTTATAAACATGATAGAAGGACAGTTATTAGCTTCACTGATTTTATTATTTATAAGTGTTATGGAATCTGTTGTCTAACGCCTGCTAATGCTTGAACCTCTCTAAATGCTTCGGTAGGTCTAATACTATATTTAATAATATACTTTTTAAGTAATTTGTAACTTTCTCTACTTTGTACAATTGATCTTACTGATGCTAATAACTTTAAATATTCAGCTCTCCTTTGTATCTCTACTTTCACTTCATCAAAGCTTTTACCAGCCTCCTCAATTCTAGCTTTTAAGACATGCATAGCATCGAAATCTAATATATGTGTATCGTTACCTGGATCCCATCTGACTGTTCTTCTTAAATCGTTATAAGAGACAATCTCATCTATAGCAACAACTCTCCTTCTCAGCAAAATCTTATCTCCAATATATACTGGTAACCTTCTTATAGTTACAATAATATTCATCATTGGAATCCATTCTCTAGGAATATTTAACGGTTCGTTCATCAAACGTCTAATTGCACTTTCGCTATCATAAGCGTGGAACGTTGTAGCACCTCCGTGTCCCGTGGAAATTGCTTGAAACAGAACGTAAGCCTCTTCACCTCTAATTTCACCTACTACTATGATGTCTGGTCTATATCTCAATGATAATTTCAGTAAATCCATCAAAGTGACCTCTTTACCCATTCCACCAAATGCTGGCCTTGCATATAACTGTACCCAATTATCTTGAGCTAACCTCAATTCGGGTATATCTTCAATAGTTAAAATCTTCATTGATTCTTTTACTAAGTTGAGTATTGAGCCAAGTACAGTCGTTTTACCCGCACCAGTTACTCCAATAACCATGAAAGACAATTTCATATCAATTGCATACCATAAATATGCAGCTACCTCTGGCGATAGAACTTTTGAGTTTATTAGATCCAGAATGGTGATGGGGCTCTCTGAAAATCTTCTAATAACAAAAGTAGAGCCATTAGCAGATACTTCTCTTCTAAAAGTTGCAGCTATTCTATCACCAGCAGGTAATATCCCGTCCATGATTGGATTTGCCACAGATATTGTTTTGTTTGTTAGGGAGATAAAGCGTAAAACTAATTCATCAATTAACTCTTCACCGTCAATATTATTACCGAATAGACTCATATTTTTGGTAAAAATAATGTTAGTCGGAGTGTATTCGAATTCTCTATGATAAACATATATGGGCAAATCAATTCCGCTAACTGATATATCTTCTATTTTAGTATCTAACAATAAAGGAGTGATAATGTTATAGCCAAACATATTCCTTAAAATGTAATACAAGGCAACCTTAAATGGTGTTGATAATTGTCTTAAGTTTCCAATTCTACCTTGAAAAACATTTAAGTCTGACCTCTTTGTGCTCAGTTCGTCTAAAATTTTACCTAGCTCTACATAGTCAGCATTACTAAGTAAATTTCTTTCTATTTCTGATATTAAAGTTAAGTAAATTCTAAATGCATTTATATCTAATGGTGGTTCAACTAGATTGTATCTGTATATTCCTTTTTCTTCATCATACGTTATAAATACGTGAGGTTTAGCTATTGATAGTTCTATTTCGTACTTCTCAAAATCATTAATAACAAACTCAGGAATAATTTGAGTTAGATCGATGTCATAATCAGATATAATTTCTGCCTGAAGAGAGGGAAGAGCAGCATATAGAGGATAAAGCGAATATGGAAGAGAAATATCAATTAAATCACTAGTTACCTTATTAGAAGAGTTTTTCTTTTGAAGTTTTAATGGAATATTGAGTTTAAAATTCATCTACTGTCACTCTATTATTAATTTAATAATCTATATAAATTTTATAACGAAGGTGTAACTGGGGCTCCAAATGAGAGTTTTATTGACAGAAACACCAATATCAATATTGTAGTTATTACCATTAATAAGCCAGCATGAAGATAACCGTTTGCAATTCTTCCAGTCGCTAATTTGCCTACTAATAGCCCTGACGTTAAAGCATTAAATACCGAAGATATAGAAGCAATATACACTGCTTTTGGAACTAAAACTTGAGCAACGGCAAGAGGACCATAACTAATGGTAAAACTACTAGAAGTTAATAAAGAAATTATGGCAGAAGATAATATTACTGTAGCAATTAAAGCTAGAACTGATCCGACATAAGGCATGTAAAGCAGAATCTTTATTTTTGAGTAATACTCTCTCCTTATCCTTACTTGAGTATCTATTTGATCAGCAAGAATTTCAATTGATTCTGGCGTTAAACTACCTATTTCTATCATATCTGCTAAAGAGGAGAAAGCTATTCTGGTTGAAAAGTCTAAAATTACCTCTGAAGCTTTCCTAAATGCGTCCTTTAGTGGGAAGCCTAGCTTAGTATATGCGACAACTCTCATAAGCACGTTCTGCAATTTCCCCAACTCTTTAGAGTCTTTCAGATTGTTTATTACTGCCTCTGGTGAAAGCCCAGCCCTTATGCCTTCTGCTATAGCTCTCAAAAATCTAGCAACATAAATATCATAGCCAGTTCCGGCAGTAAGTTCTCTTTTTGCAATAATATAGGGTGGTATAACGGTAATTAGTAATCCTATCGTAAGGCCTATAACGGTAGCTGGAATATAATTTAAGTTTCCAGATAAAGTAAATAAACCTGTTATCATGTACCTTGGAGCTATTGGTATTTGATGAGTAATTCTTGCTGTAATTGGTTCTAGTATAATCATTAGTATTATCCCTAATATGATCCCAACTGGGAGTAACATTAAGAATGTTTTATCAGCCCTTAGTGGTTTTTCAGGGAATTTGTATTGAATTTGATCAACGAGCCAAACAAACATTAAATTAACTATTGGAATTCCTATTACCGCAAATGCCCCTAGAATTCCCATAGGTAATACGTGCAACTGAGGAAAAACAGCCTCTAAAATTAGTATGAGGAAAAATGATATATATCCCGAAGCCAACCAGGTTACGTAACCTTCTCCTACTCCAGATAAATTATCAGCAGCTTTTGAAGCGGTAAGTTCTATTTCTTTCATTACATCTCTTATTTTTGATTGCATAGTTTCAAATACCGGCGCGCCAGTTCTAATCGCAGTAATATATGTAGTCATTAAGTCGCCATAAAGTTTTGAAGGAACAATCTTAATAGATTCATCAATAGCTCTTTCTACAGACTCTCCTAAGTAATTTATTCTTTTAACTATATACTTTGCAACAATATTAATATGCATAAAAGCAGTTGTTTTAGCTAAATTTTCAAAAAGTAATCTTGGAGATAATCCGCTCCTTAAGAAAACAAGAAATAAAGCCGAAAATGTTGGAGTTTCGGACTCTATTCCAATTCTCCTACTTTCAACTTTCTGAGAAACACCAGATATCAACGTTAGATATATTATTAGTGGTATTATTATCCCAAAGAGGAAACTCACTATTCCTGTTACTGCGAACTTTGTTAGTCTAGTTATTTCATAATCCCTAATCAATAAAACACCAAATACTATTAGTAAAACACCAACTATTATACCCATTAAAAGAAAGGAAAAGAGTCTCGACGCATAAATTCTAGGATCGTCAGATAGCCCAGCTTGCTTGAGTTTCTTTTCCAAGGATCTGACTAACCAATTGATTATAGAAGACCTATAAAATAACAAATCAAGTTGTGATAAATTCTGTTTGTTTCCCTTCTTTTTTTCTTTCTTACTAGTATAAATTAATTCCACATGAACATAGTTAATTCAAGACAATATAAGCTTTTATTTTGTATGAATCTCAATTATATCTCCGTCCTCTAGCACATAGTCCGGGCCAACTTTTTGACCCGGAAACTTTACAGATTTTCCCCAAACTCTTGCATACTTAAAATTCTCAGCCAATTCGTTATGTAATTTTCTTGCGACCTCGATAACTGTAGTGCCCCTCTTAACTGCCAGAGGTTCAGATGTAGGTTTTTCTCCAGGTTCCTTGGTATATATTCTTATTATGTCAAGAGATTTAAATAACGCTTCCTTTAATTTTCCAATATCATTTATATTAACGACTGAGATGTCTGGTAACTCGAAAGGCTCAACTGTGGCGACTACTCCTAATTTATAAACTGCAGCTTCAAAAACTTCTTTTTCAATATCATCTAAACTTACTTCGCCCATAATCTTAACTAATGCATTTTTTATTCCAAAGCTCTCGAGATAATTTCTAACTTCATTCTCATTTGTATCAATAAGTTTGCCTAAAACTACTATTCTGATACCATCCCTGCCATGCCTACTTCTATCTATAATTACTTTTCCACGAGGTTTCCTCAGATAAACTCCATTATTCTCTAAAAAATCTTTAATATTCATAAATTCTTCTTTGTTTTTAATCACTATAAGCAAAGAATCTGCATTTTTTACTAACCCAATAACTTTTCCTACTAAAGCCTTGGCCTCAAATATTATTGGAGGAGGATTAATTAATTGAATTTTAACGTCATTATATTGCATCATTCCAGGAACTGGTAGATCTTTAGGATCTGTCTTCACGTTTGTTAAAACTCTCATTAATTTATTTTTCAATTCATTATTGCCTATCAATACAATTTGACCTGCTCCTTCCTTAACTACAAAGAACTGTAATCCTTTGCCTAATGAGGAAGATTTCCTTTTCTCTAATTCAGCTTCCTCCTTAAGTTCAGCTAGTCGCCTTTTTGCCCAATATACTAGATTTTCTGTACCTTTATGTTTAGGAACTGCACTAAGAAATTCTTGCAATGCTTTTATTTTTTCTTCACTAGTCTTAGCATCCATATATTTTAGCCATTTTGCTTTAGCCTCAGCAGGTAAGTTAGTTACCATTTTCTAATATAATAATTAGGTGCTATGTCTTGTAAAATTTTCCAAGTCCTTCTGATGATAGGTGGGGGAGAGGATTTACTCTCATATAATTTCTTAATCCAGTTTACAGTTCTAGGATCTGCAGGATAACCACTACCGAAATCGCCATATTTAGTTTTTAATTCTTCAATTATTTTATCTCTCGTTACTTTAGCTATAATGCTAGCAGCACTTGCTTCTACGAAATTAACATCAGCATTTGCAACAACATTTGGTTTAGATCCCATCTTTATTATTTCTTTTTCAACTTCTATCGCATTACCTACTTTATCTACTGTTATCTTTGAAGGCTTAAAAACACTAAGAGCATTTATAATTTTTATCATTGCTTCATATGTAAGTTCATTTAGATTTTTCCTATCTATATCTTCCGGGAAAACTTTAACAACAACAAAACCTTCAGCAAGAGAAATTATTGCCCCAATTAATTTTTCTCTTTTATTTCTAGTTAATTGCTTACTATCTTTAACGCCTAAATTCTTAAGAACTTGCAATTTTTTATCATCAATAGCTACCCCTGCTACTACCATAGGGCCTACTAGAGAGCCTCTACCTGCCTCATCAATTCCAACAACAATCATACCCTAACAGATATAACTAGTTTGGCAAACTTTTTACCATTTTTTATTGTCTCGTCCTGATAGCTCTCAATAACTTTTACATCCTTTACCATTGAAGTGAAATTAGATATTAAGCGTTTTGCTGCTGTTTTATTTATAAAATAATAATCTACACCCTCCTTTCCTTCAATGACATCTGATAAACCATCTATTATATCATCAGTGAAAAACGACTCAAATAATGCTTTCTTCTTTTCATCTATTAAACCTTCTTTGAATCTTAACTGAACTATCGCTTCAAAATATTTTGTTTTCTTCTTTAAGCATGACGGACATATAACCTTTTCAATATCAATGTTTATTACCTTAGATATAGAGAAATCTCTTCCCTTTATTTTACCGATAATATCTATAGTAGCAAAATTGTGCCCATTAACATCTTTCCATATTTTACCAATTTTGTAACTTAATTCACTAATATTTGAGTCAATCTCAATTTTTCTCCCTACTTCTCTATATATTATGGATTCTAGAGGAGATAGAGTAGTATCCTTACTTCTAATCCACTTGCCATTTACCCATTCCGCTCCACATATTTTGCAATATTTTCCTTTAATAATTTGTGGAAGCTTTACTAGATCTTTAGTTTTTATATAGCAATCTACACATAGAGACCCAATAAATTCTCCGTCTTCTCTTCCACATAAAACACAAAATTTTCTAGCCATATAGCTTCACAGATTATATATTTGTGCAAATTTTACTCCTTGAACCGCAATTACTCCATCTTCTTTTATTAAGCCCCTTCTTATTGCTTCCTCAACAACCTTATTTCCAACCAAATTAACTACGCTTGCTTCGTCAAGCAAAGAGAAAGCATAATCTATGGATACTTCTTGGCCATGATAGAATTCTTTATCTACTGTAAGCCTTATATCCCCTTCTTTAAACGTTTTACCTATCAATTCTGGTTCACATATATTTACAAAAATATACCCTTCCCCTCTTATTATATTTAAACTTACTTTCATCTTAATCACAACGGCCTGACTGATGTTTTTGCTCCGCAGGCTAAACAAGAGATATACCAAGATTTCTTCTCTTTTATTAGGACCGTATCAAGACTCTTACAAGTACTACATTGTACATAAGTTCGTATAAATCTATCCATAATTTTATTTATGGAAGCGGAAGAGAATTTACCTTGAATAATTAATTGCCCGTTCTCATCTATGTTGCCTGGAGCAGCTAGCTCTTTTAATAAGAACTTCATACAAAGCTTATTCTCTCTTCTCAGTCTATCACAATACTCATTAAAATTCTTTATTATTGTTGCATTTCCTATGGTTAAAATTATTAAATTAGGCAAAATTTGGCTACCAATTTTCTGAGCCCTTTCAGGTAACTTAGCATAAAGTCTATCAAGAAGTTTTATATATTCTTCCTCTGTTGTCACAAATAATCTTAAGAGCTCGAGGTATAAATTAGTTGTGATTGAATGTGAAGGTTTACATTGAGACTTATGGGTGCGCCCTAAATAAAGGAGATTCTTACATTATGATGACTTTGCTCAAAGACAGAGGGCATGAAATTACTGAACACTATTCTGATGCAGATGTTATAGTACTGAACACTTGTACAGTAAGATTAGAGACCGAAGAAAGGATGAAGCAAAGAATAAAAGAACTAAAAAAATTAGGAAAGAAACTCGTAATAGCGGGGTGCTTAGCTAGTGCAGAACCAGCTTTAGTAATGAGCCTTGCCCCAGAAAGTTGTGTAGTTGGGGCTCAGAGTATAGATAAAATAGTTGATGCTGTAGAATCAAAAGAAAGAAAAATATTCCTTGAATATAGTAAAGAACTTATTGCCCCAAAAGTCTTTGAAGGGAAAATAGCAGTAATACCAATAGCTGATGGCTGCGCAGGAGACTGTAATTTCTGTATAACAAAAATTGCGAGACCAAAACTAAGAAGTTACCCGCCTAGAAGCATAATTAACGCTGTGAAAGAAGCAATAAGTAAAGGTGCAGTTGAAATAGAACTTACTGGGCAAGATACTGCAGCATACGGTCTTGATATTAATTTCAAATTGTCTGATCTGATTAGAGAAATTCTTGAGATTGAAGGGAATTATATGCTAAGAATTGGAATGATGACACCAGAACAAGCAATGAGAGACATTGATAATATAATAGAAGTATTAAAGGATAAAAAGGTATACAAATTTTTACATTTACCTGTGCAGACCGGAGACGATAAGGTATTAAAATTAATGAATAGAAAATATACCGTTGATGAATACAGGAAATTAGTAAAAGAGATAAGACAAAAAATACCAATAGTTAATATTACTACAGATATAATAATTGGACATCCAGGAGAAGACGATGAAGCTTTTAACAATACTTTAGAACTGATTAAGGAACTGAAATTTGAAAGAATACACATGGCAATGTACTCTATAAGACCAAATACTAGAAGTGCTTTGATGCCACAGGTTCCTGATCCAATAAAGAAAGAGAGAATGAGGATTGCTAATAAGGTCTATGAGGACGTAGCATATTCTGTACATTCCGAATACGTGAACTCAATGGCTTCGGTCTTGACGACTGAGATAGGAAAAAAAGGTTCTGTAATAGGTAGGACAATTAATTATATACCAGTCGTAATAAGAAACTATGATAGATTAGGAGATTGGATAAATGTTAAAATTACAGAAGCTTCATTTTTCGACTTAAAAGGACAAGTAATTCAATCATAAGAGAAATTGAAAATAAATATAAAATAGTTAAAGAACAAAAGTAAAATGAAGGGATTTGTATGAATGTCTACGTTGTTTCGGCTGTAAGAACTCCAATAGGAAAATTTGGAGGAACTTTTAAGGACATTTCTCCAGTTGAGTTAGGGTCAATAGCCATAAGGGAGGCTTTAAGAAGAGCCAATATAGAACCCTCAAAGGTAGATATTGTCATTATGGGTAATGTTCTTAGAACTGGCCATGGACAAGATTTAGCTAGACAAGCTGCAATAAAAGCTGGAATTCCTGTGGAAGTTGACGGATATAGTGTTGACATGGTTTGTTCTTCTGGTATGATGAGCACAATAAATGCCATTCAAATGATAAAGAGTGAAGATGCTGATATAGTAGTTGCAGGCGGTATGGAGAGTATGAGCCAAGCAATGCTAGCAATTAAAAGTGATGTAAGATGGGGCATAAAGATGTTAATGAACAAAAAACTAGAATTAATAGATACAATGCTAAATGACGGACTTACGGATCCCTTTAATATGAAGCTCATGGGGCAAGAAGCTGATATGGTAGCTAAAGCCCATAATATTACTAGAAGAGAACTAGACGAAGTAGCATATGAAAGCAATAGAAGAGCTACGGAGGCAACAGATAAAGGCTATTTCTTAAAAGAGATCGTACCAGTTAAAGTGGGAGAAAAAGAAATTACACAAGATGAAGGAATTAGAAGAGACACTTCAATAGAGAAATTATTGCAATTGAAACCTGCATTTGGACCAGAAGGACTTCATACAGCTGGAAACTCTTCACAAATATCTGATGGCGCAGCAGCATTAGTGTTAATGAGTGAAAAAGCAGTTAAGGAATATAAAGTAGAACCTTTAGCAAAAATCTTAGGATATAGTTGGGTTGGAATTGAGAGCTGGAGATTTCCGGAAGCACCAATATTTGCAGTGAAAAAGTTACTTCAGAAACTGAACATGGATATTTCACAATTTGATTATTTCGAGAACAATGAAGCTTTTGCAGTAAATAACGTTCTTTATAACAGATATCTGGGTGTACCGTATGATAAACTTAACGTATTTGGAGGCGCAATAGCATTAGGACATCCAATAGGTGCTAGTGGAGCAAGAATAGTTGCAACATTAATTAATGTATTATCTACTATGGGAGGAAAAAGAGGCATTGCGAGTATATGCCACGGAATTGGTGGAAGTACAGCAATTGCTATCGAGTTATTAAGACCTCTATAACTTTTTAGGTTATAAAAACAATTATGTGAATTGGTGGTTAACTGATTGGCAAAAAAGAAAACCGACGAGCAGACTTCTGTAAGGGAAGTACCAAAACCAGCTGAAGGAGAAGTTATTTGTGTAGTAAAGAAACTGCTTGGAGCGGAACATGTACAGGTTATATGTTTAGATGGAAAAGAAAGACTAGGTAGAATACCAGGTAAGCTGAGGAAAAAGATGTGGGTAAAAGAAGGAGATGTGGTGCTTGCCGCCCCTTGGGATTTTCAACCAAATAAATGTGATATTATATACAAATACTCTGAGAGTGAAATCAAAAGATTGGAGCAAGAGCAAGTAGTTTCAGCTGACGTTATAGAGCAATTAAGAGGATGATTTTTTGGAAAGAAAAAAGAAGGAGGAGAAGAGAAAAAAAGATGAAGACCTTTTTAAAGTAGTTGATTCAACACTAGATAGCAAAACTTATTATAATTTATTTCAAATTTCTAGGAAATTAAATATAAAGAAAATATACGGTTCTATCTCGTCTGGAAAAGAAGCTAAAGTTTACCCAGCGGTTACTGAAGATGGAAAATGGTATGCATTGAAAATATATTATGTCTCAACAGCTTCAAGTAAAAGAGCATTAGAGAGATACACTTTTGGAGATCCAAGATTCGATAATATAAAAGTTTCTAATACCAAGCAATTGATTAGCGTATGGGCTAAAAAAGAATTCAAGAACTTAAGTAAATTGTATGAAAACGACGTTAGAGTTCCGAAGCCTTATTATGTTTTAGAAAATATACTAGTAATGGAGTTTATAGGAGAAAATGGCATTAGGGCACCATTACTGAAAGAGCTTCCTGATGAGGAAATAAACCAAGAAATGTACGAAGATATTTTAGTTCAAATAGAAAATATGGTAAATAAAGCAGAGTTGATTCATGGCGATTTAAGCGAATATAATATAATGGTGTGGAATGAGAAATGTTACATAATAGATGTTAGCCAAGCAGTAGATATTAAACATAAAAATGCACTGGAATTACTAAAAAGAGATATAGATAATATAAATGGCTTTTTTGCTGGTAAAGGCATTGAGATAGTTGAAAGTGAGGAAATATTAATGAGATTGAAGATATATAAAGATGTTGATAAAAAGTGATGTACGTAACTGTCCCAGATGAGAAAATTAATATTATAAAAGTATTAATTCCTAGGCTTGAGGAGATTAGTAATACAAAAATTGTTTTTAATGAAAAAACAAAATCCATAAGTGTTAGTCCCAAGAATAATAATGCCTATGATGCAATGAAAGTAGTTTCTGTAATAAAGGCAATAGGCCTTGGCTTTGAACCAGATGATGCTATGAAACTAATGAGTGATGATTACGTTTTCGAAGAAATAAACTTGAAAGAAGTAGCAAACAGCCAAGATGACTTGAAGAGAATTAAAGGAAGAATTATAGGTGAGAAAGGAAAAACGAAAAAAATAATTCAAGAATATACTGGTGTAAAAATATTAATAACTGATCATTATGTTGGGATAATTGGCAGAATGGAACAAGTTGATATTGCTAAAAGAGCTATTGAAATGCTAATTAAAGGTAAAGAACATTCAACCGTATACAGATATTTAGATAGAGCAGAAAGAGAGTTGTCCTTGTTTAAAGTTAATCAAGCATTAAAAGAAGACTTGGATAATACTTAGACTTCTCTCAGAGTATTTGCTACTATATGCTTTTATTATTCTTTCATAGTTTTGTAATATCTCTCTTGTTTTTTCATCGCTCAATAAAGTTTTCAAATTTTCTATGTCTCCTTCATATGCATACTTAAAGAAATTAAACAGAACCTTCTTAGGAAGACTTAGTATTTCCTCAGTATTAAATAAATGAGGAGTGGGTTTCATTACAAGGGTCAAGTGAGTACCACCAAGCATTGCTATCATTGCTAATTTATGAGCAGAATATTCCCTAGTTGGCGATTTCTTTGAGGCTTTTACCTCTATATAATATTTCTGGCCAAACTTTTCTGCTTCTATATCATGTGTTGGCAAATCCACATATTTTATATTTTTAAAATCCATATCTTCAAGTATTCTAATAGCTTTATATTCCATAGCAAAACCTAAAATTATACCTTTTGCTTTTTCAATTGCATACTCAATATCTTCTTCAGAAAGGCCATAAGCATTTTTTAACTCATCAAGTACTTTCACAGGTTTATATAATAACTTCAAAAGTTATAAATTATGCTATATTGCGTTTCCCTACCCACGGTACTTTTCATTATTTCTAATTATTCTTAATTCCGTGGGTAGAGTTAGCCCTAGGTGCGGAATCATCAGCTTCAACCACACCGCATGGGGCTCAGTCGAGGCTAACACCATGAGGCTCCAATTTGAGATTGTCAACTCCTCCCTCTACGCATTGGCATCATCAAGGGGAGTTCCATACAGCTTTTTTCTCCATTATTAACTGAATACATTAGTGATTAGAAGTATTTATTTTTATCGCTAAAGAGAAAACAGCCTTGTAAATAAAACAGAAGATTAACATGATATTTTTAAGTTACCTAAACGTTTTCTTCCTTCGTTTCTTACACTCATAATATCTTCAATGTTTATATTTCTTACTAAGTTACAGAATTTTTTATATAAATCTCTTTCTAAGTCATATTCTGTATAAATCCCGACTTCATTCATCTTCTTATTAGCATCTTCTAACGAAGTACTGTCTTTTATAATATAGTAAAGTGGAGAAGTTTTTGCTACTATTTCTGGATCAAGAAAGAACATTACGGCAGACATAGGAGTGACTTTAACCTTTCTTAAGCCTCCTCTTATTTGAACTTCACCATAAAGCCCCTTAAATGCTTCATAAGGAATTTTAGAAGCCTCAGTCCTTACATTTGAAAGTATAACTTCCAATTCTTTTTCAATGTCCTTATCAATACCTTTTATATCAATAAGGCCATCTTGTCTGGCAATTTCCGAAATCCTCTTCAGTATATATTCCTGTTCTAATTCACCATCACTGCCAGCGCCTATAGTAGCTAAAAAAACGTCAAAACCCATCTTTTTTAGCTCGACAAGTGAAGCTAACATAATAAAATCAATTAAAGGACTACTTAAACCTTCTTCACATCCTTTTGCTAGAACATCTCCTCCAGCATCGACACCTATTATACGTTTAATATTCATTTTAGAAGAAAAATCGGCTATTTCTTCCGCTATTCTTTTAGGGCCTTCCTTTATACAAATCGAGTAGCCCTTTTCATATTTAGTGGAATTTAGAAAACGAACAAGCTGTGGAACAACTTTTAGTCCATTCCTTATTGCGTATGAATTTCTGTAAACTTCTGTTATTACGCTATTAATGGGTTTAGAATTAATCAGATCTTCTCTGCAAATTGGACCAGGAAGCGGATCTTCGACATATCTCTCCCACGTTACAGCTCCAACAATATTTGAATAGTCTTTCAGTTCAAGATACTTTATTACTATATAAGTGGATGCTATATCTCCTCCTCCGCCTAAACCAAAAACGAATGCATTCATGCTTTTAACCTTTTACACACTTTATACTCCTAAGATTTAAATGATAAGACTCGATAAGATTTACAATGATGCACCATGTATTATCTGATAATTATCTTTAAACATTAAGACTTGATAGGAAATATACAGTGTTATTAAATGAGTGATGTAATAGATTACTCAAACTCACAGTTAGAATTTGAAGATTTAAAAATAGGAGAAGCTACAGCTCACATAATTGCAGCTGCATCAATAGTTGAAGAGCTCGAAGGTGATTTACCTGAGGTTAAAGACACAGTGAGAAGATATGTAGATGCTTGGATATCTTACTTAGTCCCGATTGATTATGTTCCAGGCATGGCGGAAGTAATAGGAAACAAAATTAACAAGAAAATAACACAAATTTTTCCAGAAATTAATGAAGATGAGCTTGCTGAAACATTAGAACTAACAATAGATGTAAAGAGAAATCTAGATAATAATCAAATACCAGCATGTTATAGAGAGTTTGAAGTTAGGGCTGAAAAAATATTAAGGGTTCTGGGAATTGATTTAAGCGACATAAAAGTATTTTTAGACACAGATCTACATAAAAGGCTAGTAAGATTAGTTTCTATTTTGAGTATGGCTATAGCTATATCTTCAGTGTGGGATCCAAAATGGACAGTGGGATAACAATAACTGCAGAAAAATTGATTGATATAACTGCTAAAGTAGCTAGCAAAATAAAGGTTGATGATAAGGAGATAGAAAGAAGTGTAGGAATTTCCTCCTTTCGTATAGCTAAAAATTCTGTTGAAAAAGTAGCTTTTTGGCTCTCCGATTCAAGAAATTCAGTTTTGTATTGCAAGATTTGTAATAAAGGACCTTTTACTAAGAGAGGATTGTATTTACATCTAACAAGAATACATAGAAATGAGATAAAGGCAATGCTTGAAGAAGAACTTAGAAATGAGATAAAGGCAATAATTTAGCTTAAAGCTGAAAGGGCTTTGTCTAATTCTTCTATTAGATCATTTACATCTTCTATCCCTACTGATAGCCTTAACATAGTATCAGTAATGCCTACAATTCTCCTTTCTTCTGGAGTTAAGCTTCTATGTGTCATTGTAGCTGGATGAGAAACGATAGAGTTTACTCCTCCTAATGTTTGAGCAGGAAGTATTATTTTAAGCTTACTCATCAATGAAAGGGCGTCATTCATACTACCTTTTATATCAAAAGTTACTACTCCTCCGAATCCTTTTAATATACGCCTTGCAACTTCATAATCTAGATGACTCTTTAAGCCAGGATAATATACCGCTTTAACCTTTGAATGTTCAGAAAGGAACTCTGCAATCTTTTGCGCATTTGAATTTATTACATCCATTCTTATTTTCAGAGTCTTCATCCCCCTAATGACTAAATACGCTGCATGAGGATCCAATGAAGTTCCTAAAGTTCTTCTCATTGAGTCTATTTTAGTCATTAACTCTTTTGATCCTGCACCTAAGCCTGCTATTACGTCATTATGACCTGCTATAAATTTTGAGGCGCTATGCAAAACAACATCTGCACCTTGAACATAAGGCTTTTGATTTATTGGTGTTGAAAAGGTTGCATCGGCAATCAAAATCGATCCATTCTCTTTACATATCTTTGAAAGTTCTGGTAAATCAACAACTCTAAGTATTGGGTTGGAAATTGTCTCTACGTAAACTATATCATATTTCTTGCTTTTAGCTTTCTCAATTATTTCCCCTTGATTGGCTACATCAATTTCCATTCCCAGAGAACGTAAAAAGTCAGTAAAAAACCTATAAGTCCTTCCAAACATATCCCTATGAATTAATATCTTACTGTCCGGTCTAGCTAAAGTTAATAGAGTTGAGGAAATAGAAGCCATACCAGAAGAGAAAGCAACTCCCATTTCTGCTTCTTCTAACTCAGCAATTTTTTGTGCTAATTTTAGAACAGTAGGATTTGCCTCTCTTGTGTATCTATATTTCTCACCAATAGGATAAACATAAGAAGTGGTTTGATAGATCGGAGTTGTTATTGCCCCCGTTTCTTCATCGAATCCCTCTAAAACAACTTTAGTCCCTTCTCTCAATCCGAGCACCTCCAGCAACTTTTGCTATTTTATAAATACACTCATAGCCATAAGCCTTACAAACATTTAGTGCTTCTTCAATGATTTTATTTTTATCGGAGTAACTATCAATAAAAACTGTCATTGTTGGACCAGCACCACTTACACATGCCCCAATAGCATTATGTGATATTGCAATTTCCTTTATTTTAGAGTAATATGGGAAAAGAGGTTCTCTAGCTTTTTCCACTATTTCATCGTTTAGTCCTAATCTAATCAGTTCTCTGTCTCCTTTAACAAAACCTAAAATTAATGAAGACAAATACCTTGAATTAGAGACGTACTTAGATATCTCTATTTGCTTTGGTACCATCTCTCTTGCTTTTTTAGTCTTTGCTTCAATCTTTGCAAGGGGAATTAATAATAAGATATCAAAATCTATGTTTATTGGAATTTTTTCCACGTGAATAGGATCTAAACTAACAACATTAATTAATCCTCCTACAAGACTAGCAGCTACATTATCAGGGTGAGGGTAACCACAAGAAGCTATTTCTCCTTTCATAGCATATTTAACTAAATTGTCTCTGCTTAATCCGAGTTCAAATAACTCATTTGCACCAAAAATTGCGGCTGCGGCAGATGCCCCACTACTTCCAAGGCCTAAACCAACAGGAATTCCCTTGATTATTTTCACTCTCACCCTAGCTTTTATGCCAAAATCTTTTAGAAGTTCGTAAAGAGCAAAACTTGAAGTATTCTTTTCTATCTCTAATGGAATCCCTTCTCCTTCAACCTTTATACTTAAATCGCTAGAGAGTTCTACTTTTAACTCTACTGCATCTTCGAACGCGTTATGGGCTAATGCTAATATATCATAGCCTGCCCCTAAATTTGCTGATGATGAGAATACCTTTACTATCATAGTATAGTTAATATTACCCAGTTACAAACAAAGTTTTAAGCTTTAACTTATATTCTTCCTGATTACTTATAATTACTAATTCTTCTTCTCCTATTTCTTTACCTTCATTTATTATAGTATTAGGTGCAATGACAGTAGCCCTTCCTATGAAATTTTTAGCTAAAGATACATAACGTAATTTAACCGTTGGAGAACTTATTATTTTGTTTAAGCCGATCCACTCATGATAGCCTATCGTATTTTTAAATGAGCCATTTTGTAATACCTTGCGTTTAAAAGTGTAATCCCCCTCTACTTGAGGGTTATAAAGCCTACTTAAAACTATGATATCTCCTACACCATATTGTAAGGCTTTCGTAGCTGCAAAAGATCCTAATGGTAATTTTCTAAAACCGACAAGTTTCTCCATTATGAGTGGTTCTTCTTCCCCAATATAGACTGGCCTAGTATCAATACGTTTTATATAAACCTCTACCTCCTCACCTTCCTTAAAATTTGAATTGGGCTGAAGACCTATGTAACCATCGGCAGAGGAAAAAGTACCTATCATATAGCTATCAAATGGAACAGCTAAAGCATAATACGTTTCCCCTTTCTTAAATAGATAAACGGGTATGTAAGTATAACGATTTTTATCAGCTTTTATACTGTTCATAAGAATAGCCTTAACTTTTGTTGGTTCTTCATATTGTTTTCCAGAAATAATAGATAGATATTTTAGTATTACTCTCTCAATAACCATAATTGTTGAGACTATATTTCCCGGTAAACCCATTACTGGTTTACCATTCACTAGAGCCAAAATCGTAGGTTTACCGGGCTTAAATTTTATGCCATGAACAATAATCTTCCCTTTTTCATTTATCACTTGATGAACATAGTCTTTTTCGCCAGCACTTGTGCCTCCAGTAATAATCACTACATCAGCAATATTGAGAGCATCTAACAGTTGTTTTTCAATTTCTTCTTTATCGTCCCTCACATGAGTAAAACCTAAAACCTCATATCCTTCCATTTTTAGTTTGGCTAAAAGATAAAATGCATTAGATTCATATATTTTACCTTTTTCTAAGGGTTCTCCAGGAGGTATAAGTTCGTCTCCAGTAGTTATTATAAAAATCTTTGGCTTTCTATACACTTTCACCTTATTTATTCCAACTGATGCTAGTAGAGCTATTTTTTCTGCGGAAATTATCTCTCCTTTTCTTAGTATTTCAAAGCCTTTTGGTACGTCACTGCCAACCCATCCAATATTTTCACCAAAATTAAGCCTTCTTTCAATTTTTATTTTATTATTTTCTTGTTTAGTTTCCTCAATTTTTACAACACCAGTAGCGTTTTCAGGAATTATTGCTCCAGTATCTACCTCTACCGCTTGATTACCTTGAATTCTTATTTCTTTATACTCTCCTATTCTAATTTTATCTATAACTTCAAACTCTCCAGGAGTACTCTCTGATATAACTGCGAATCCGTCGACAGTAGATCTTGAAAAAGGTGGAAGATCAATTGGAGAATATATTTCTTCTGCAGACACTCTATTTAAAGCCTCTAAAAGATTTACTTCTTCTATGCCTAAAGGCTTGGGTGAAGTCTCTTTTATATAAAGAGATAAAGCGTCTTCGGCTGATAAAAGATTTTTATCATCTAATATAGTCCTCATAATATAAAAATAAAAAACTAAACCTATAACTTTTAACTTTAGATACTTATATGTTACATGCTTATGAGAGAATTTTTCTGTAACTCATCTAATACCATTAAAATTGGGTCTCGAATCTGCTCGATTGGTAAATTTGCCTCAGTACTAATTTGAGTTATGATTTGCTCGACAGTCTTTTCTCCGTCACATAGCTCCCAAACATAATATGCAATAGGAGCCAATTCGTAAACTTTCTCCTCAGAAATCTTTACAATATAACCTTCTCCATCTTCCGTTTTATCTATAAACTCTCCTACTTTCTGAGGTTTTAAATCCTTTACTTCACTAAAATTCACTCTTCTTCACCACCTTCTTCTTCGCTAGATCTTTGTCTTCTTGGACCTCTATTTTGTCTTCTTCCACCTTTAAATGGTCTTCTATATTCACCTGCAGAAGGAGTATTTTCTGGTATTTGTTCTTCTGATGGGAAAGAATCATCACTTACTTCTGAGATCGTAGATTTGCTTCCAGCATTTAGCTGAACTTTACCCTTATATGCAGTAGTCCATGCATTAGCTATTTTTACAACACTCCCTGGCTTTATACTTCCTGCCAGTTTCCCCCATAACGTTAGCTTTACTCTCCCAGTTTCATCCCCAACAATTGCCTCGCTTATAGTCCTAGTACCGTTCTTTGTTTGTATAACTTTTGGTTCCGAGGCTTCTAAAACTCTTACAGTTATATCTACGTTTTCCATACCTGCTTTTAAATTACCTATTTTTTCTTGTTTTTCTTCTACCATTCGACCCGACTCACGAGATTTGTTGGTAATGTTATTGTTTCTAAAGTATAAAAACTCTTGTCATAACGTAAAAATAACGGATATAAACTAGCATCTTAAGCTAGGGGTTTTTTTAAGATTTGTTTTTAAGCTATACAGCTATAATTAAGTTGGGAACAAATGTGAGTAATTATCAGCAACAATTATTAGAATATCCTAAAAAGTTTGTTGAGTTACTTTCTTCACCATTTATAGGTAGAGAAGAAGAAGCTAAAGTCTTAACATTGGCTTTGATTTCAAAAGAGCACGTAATATTAATTGGTGAACCCGGTACTGCAAAATCTGCCCTTGCAAGAAGAGCCGCAGAATTATTGAATGCAAAATTCTTTATGTATTTGTTGACTAAATATACAGAACCTGCGGAATTGTTTGGGCCTTTAGACATAAATGCATTAAAAGAAGGCGTCTATAAAAGAATAACAAAAGATAAATTACCAGAAAGTGAAATAGCCTTTTTAGATGAGATATTTAATGCTAACTCTGCTATATTAAACGCATTGCTTTCTTTGCTCAACGAGAGAGTAATTTATGATGGCTATAATGTTATACACGTACCTTTAAGAACATTAATATCTGCAAGTAATAGAGTTCCAGATGAACCAGAACTAGATGCGCTATATGATAGACTTTTATTAAGGCACTATACTAAGCCTGTAAGTGAAGATTTATGGAAAGATTTGATTAATTCTGCATGGGACTACGAATTTTCGAATAAATGGGTAGTTAAAGAACCTGTAATGAGTACAAAGCAATTGGATGAGCTATACAACCTTATTCCTCAAGTTGATCTATCACCGGTAAAGAATAAATTACTAAAACTATATGCAATGCTTGAGGAAAAAGGAATTCATTTAACAGACAGAAGAAAAGGAAAAGCGCTGAAAATTGTGTCTGCACATTCAATATTAAATGGAAGATTAAAAGCTATTGAAGAAGACTTAATTGTATTAAAGTATATAGCTCCTAAAGAAATAGACGATTTTGAAAAAGTTTCAGCCATTTTATCTGAAGAACTGAAAACACCTATAAAGTACATGAAAGAGCTGAATGAAATATACTCTAACGTGAAAGAAGCTACCAAGTATGTAGATGCAGCAAACGAATCTGATCCTAGATTGATTGAATTAATAAGGAGCCTTAGAGCTACAAGAGATAGAGTAATAGCTTTAGGGAAAGAAAGCGGAGATGAAAAAGTAGAAGAATTTTCTAATGAAGTAATAAAGGAAATAGATGATTTATTGGAAAAAATAGCTAAAAAACTGGGGATATATCAATGAGTGAAGAGGAAGAAGAAGGTTTTTTAAGAGGAATAAAGTATAAGGATCCTTTAGTTCGTTACCGTGGTGAAAGAATAAGCTATACTTTAAGGAAACTAACTGGAAGGGATTTACAACTAGATGAGAATTTCCTAGTTGATATTTATTATATTCATTACTTACCTATGCCTTTACTTAAAGTAAAAGAAGAGATCCCTAAAGAAAAAGATATAATGTATAAATTCATTGAAATGATGGTTGATTCTCCATTAGTAGAAGAAAATAGAAACTACTCTATTGTAAATTCAGCAGTTAGTATGGCGCTTTCAGTCAGTTATGCACAAAATCTAATAGAAGAGCTAGAAAGAATAAAAAGAACTTCTCAATCACTTCAAGAGAGAGAGATGGCAGAACAATTGTTAAATAGACTAATGAAAGGTAGCGGAGGAAAAGAAGGACAAAAAGAGCAAAATACGCAAAATAATCAACAATTAGAAAAATTAATGAAACAAGTTAGTGATAAAGCTTTAAGTAAAGCCATTGAGGATTCGGAAGCAGTAAGAAATTTACAGAAAATAGTTGGTGGTAATAGTGCAGGGACAGGTTCAATACTTAATTTTGAGGGTGAAATCCACGAAGTATTGAGACTGGCAAGAAATACTGAAATAAAAAAAATTCTTGAATTTTTAAGTGGAATGCCAAGGCTTGGTAGTTTTACAAGGAAAAAGACAACTAGGTTTTCAAGAGGAGAACTCTACGGTTACGAGGAAGGATCAGATTTAGAAAGAATTGTAAGTTCTGAATTAGCTCTGCCTGAAGAACTATTTTACGTTAAACTAGCGGAATCTCAATTATTGTTGTATCAAAAAAAGATAAAAGAAGCTTTAGGACCTATTTATCTTTTACTAGATAAATCTGGTAGTATGGATGGAGAAAAG
>ERZ1684502.89-NODE-89-length-23118-cov-41.158782_pt1 | contig 23118 bp, 24 predicted proteins | sample MGYA00580192_ERZ1684502 | MGnify/ENA primary metagenome ERZ1684502 (study PRJEB41476, sample SAMN13258264) | hydrothermal vent metagenome | biome: caldera [ENVO_00000096]; feature: acid hot spring [ENVO_00002120]; material: acidic water [ENVO_01000358] | place: New...
ATAGTTTTAATCTTGCCCCTCCATCTACTGGTATAATTACTCCATTTATCCATTCTGCTTCATCAGTTAAAAGCCATACAGCTACTCTTGCAAAATCTTCTGGAGGAGCTTTTACGTCGCCCAATTTTCTTAGCTTCTTCCAATCCCTATTTGGCACAAAATCACCATCTATCCAACTTGGAGCTATTCCAACGACTCTAATGCCCTTGTCTAAAAGTTCAGAGGCTAATATTTCAACTTCCTTAGCAATTCCTGCCTTCGCAACGGCATAAGATAATTGATTTGGATAAGCTGTATAGATTCCTCTAATTGCCGAGACTAAAAGTATCGTTGAACCTTCTTTGAGTTTACTAAGGGATGCATTGACTACATAGAGAGGAATTTTTACATGATTTAATATCATCTCTTCAAGGCCAGATAGATTTTCAACTGTGTCCTCAATATATCCTCCGACAGTAATTACCAAATCAGTAAAATCTCCGGCCTTGTTTACTACTTCTTTTGCCTTTTCTAAGCTTGATACATCACCAACTACATAAGTTATATCACCTAGAGACTCTAGACTCTTCTTTATTTCCTTTAATTTCTCTTCATTCCTTGAGTTGATTATAACGCTTGCTCCTTCTTTAAGGAGAAAATAGGCTAAAGCAAACCCAAATCCTTTACTTACGCCTACTATTAAAACACGTCTATTTTTTAACCTCATTTTTCTCCACCCACCTGTAAGTATAATTTTAGTTTTTCGGGTATAAGAATAGGAAAGCTACATTTTGTTCCTATGCAAACGTAAGCCCTACTGTTTCCTTTATTATAGTTTATCATCGATCTCGTATAAGATGGTAAACAATCCTTCCTTTCTTCTGTAACTATTTCAACAACTTTCAAAGGATAATAAGTAGTTAAAGCTATAGTGTGTAAATCTTTAGCCTTTCCATCTTTCTCATCAACAACTACAATATGAGCAATACCTTTTATGTAACTTATTGCATTATATAAAACACCTGCAGTAAAAGCTGGGGAAGCATTATAAACTTTAACCTTTACTTTTTCTTCCGTTAGTTGAGATAATTTTAACAAAGCTTTAACTCTTAATGACTCAGGAGATTCAGAAGGGGAATCTAAAGCATAACCCTCAATGTTTTTCAAACTGTTAGAAAGCTCTATGGCTAAATCTTTATACTTATCATAACCTGTTACTTCATAAGCAGAAATTAGGGCTAAAGTTGAGGAAGCATAATCTTCTAATAACCCTTCTTTACCTCCGTCAAGTCTTCTTGTAATAACCCTTCCTAATCTATTTATAATTTCAAGAGCTTCATTAATTCCCTTGCCCAATAAGGGATAAACATTTAGTAAAGCTTCTGCAATTCTAACGTTAGAATAAGTATATAAGTTATTATCTCTAAATGGTTTCTTCCTAGTCTTCTCTCTATACTCTAGAAGCTTCTTTCTTATTTCGTTTAACTTCTCTGGTGAGTATCTCTTTATAAAGTCTCTATAGTCTACTGTTCTTCTTAATACCTTTCTTCCTTCTACTTCTTTGCCGTGAATTACATCAAAAAATTTTGACCAATAATCAAAATCTTCATCTTTGATTGCCTCTCTGAATTCATCTACGGCCCACGTGTAATAATATCCTTCTTTACCTTCAGAATCGGCATCAAGACTATTAGCGAATCCTCCTTCAATTTTCATATCCCTCATTAGAAAATTGTAAATCATTTTAATAGCACTCAAAAGCTCTTCATCTCTAGAGTATTCATAAGCAAGTGTATAATCTAAGAGGAGCTCTGCGTTATCGATAAGTAATTTTTCAAAATGTGGTACATACCACTCATTATCAACAGCGTACCTATGAAAACCTCCTCCTACTTGATCAAAAATTCCCCCATAATACATTTTCTTCAAAGTAAATATAGAAAGTTTTTTCTCAACATCATCTCTAGTAAAGAAAGAATAAGCTAACAAAAGCTGATCTACAGTAGGATGGGGAAATTTCATTTCTCCTTGCAAACCGCCATTTTCAAGGTCGAAATTAGCTACAATCGTCAAAACCGAATCTTCTATTGTTGTCCATTCTAATGGAATAGAATTTAAGGAAACGAAAAGAGAAGATGCAACATTAGCTATTTCATTAATTTTCTTTCGATCAACTTTCCATATTCTAAGAATTTCTTTGAGAAGCCTCTTAAATCCGATTCTTCCATACATATCGTCAGGCGGAAAATATGTACCACCAAAGAAAACTTTCTTATCTCCAGTCATGAAAACAGTTAATGGCCAGCCGGATTCACCTGTAAGAGCACTTACCCTGTTCTGTAATTCTCTATCTATATCTGGTAACTCATCTCTATCAACTTTTACTGCTACAAAATTTTCGTTTATTATTTTGACAACCTCTGGATCACTATATGTTTCCTCATCCATCACATGACACCAATGACACCATACCGCACCAACATCTACTAGAACTGGTTTATCTTCTTTCTTAGCTTTTTCAAAAGCTTCCTCACTCCATGGGTACCAATTAATAGGACTATTAGAGGCCTGAAGCAAGAAAGCGCTTTTGCTATCTTTTAATTTATTCATTAACATACTTTAATGATTCATAAAATAAATTTGTTAGCTTGTCTTTCTCTTAAAGAAGAGGTATAGAGAAAGTCCAATCAATCCTAGACCTATTCCTAAAAAATCTTGAGATGTAATTTTTGGAGACCGATAAGGAGAGGTATAGCTAATGAAATTTACATCTAATGAAACATTGCTGGTAGGAACTAATAGATAGAAATTAGTAGTAATTCCATTAATTTCGAAAGTTTTCTCTGAAGTAATATAAACTATAGAATTGTTGAGAACTAAAAACGAAGTGGACTTATTTACCGTGAAAGTTGAGCCATTGTTAATCATTATTTTTAGTTTTCCAGTTCCATTTAGGTTCAAAGTTATTTTTACATATTCTGGTATTGCCTTAATACACAGTATTTCGCTATTATTTATCACAGTAGAATAGGAAGAGAAGTAATTTGTCCCATTTACAGTTATATAATAGCTAGGGTTTACAGAGAAAATTGTAACTCTTATGCTTTCATTAAATTGCACATTTGAGGAATTACTTATCAGCAAAATAGAGCCATTAGGATAATTAATTAGAACTTGAGAAGGCCCTTCAATTATTACTTTTAATGTACTGCTATTAACATTTACGGAAAATGAGAGTACAACGAGTATGGCTAAAAACAGAAGATAGATTTTCCCCATTTTAACTGTTTTCTAGTGAGATAAAATAGAGAGAGCAAACTCATAATATTATTTTTCCTCTTTCATATACAGACTCATTAACTTCCTTATATGGAAGAATTATGGTATCTTTGTTTATGAAAACACCGTCATATAAAACTACTTCGTCTCCTAGAATTACCGAGTCTACTCTTATCCATTTGCCTAGATCGCTATTATCACTGATTATACTATCTCTGATAAAGCTATAGTTATTGACTTTTACATTATTCATTAACACACTCTGTTCAATGTAAACTCCTTTATTTATACTGGAAGAACTACCAATAATACTATCATATATATATACATCCTCATCTATTCTAACTCCATTACCTATGTAGTAAGGAGGAACCAAGTTTGCTTTTTCACTAATCTTCGAATCATTAGAAATATAGCCTCTAGGGTATTTTAGAGAAAGAAGCTCCAAATTTATTCTCATATAGTCAGCTGGGACCCCTATATCCATCCATAAACCGTCATATCTATAAACGGAAATGCAAACGTTATCTTTCAAAAGTTTTGGAAGAAAATCCTTTGCGATACTTTGCCCTTCAATTTTATCAAAAAGTTTCTTCTTAAAAATATAAACTCCTGCATTAATTAAATTTGACACAGGATTTTTGGGTTTTTCAATTATTTGAATTACTCTATCTCCTTCAGTTACTAAAACTCCATATCTTCTTGGATCTTCAACTGTTTTTCCAACTATTGTTGCATCACATCCTTTTCTTTCATGAAAACCAATTAAAGATCGGTAATCGATTTCATTATAGATATCACCATAAACAACTAAAACATCATCTGACAAGTTATATTTGCTTGAAATAAACTTAAGTGGACCTGCATCTCCTAGCCTCTCTTTTTCTATTACCGGGATAATTTTCTCATTTTTTCCACTTAAGTACGATAATATCTTATCTGCCATTACACGTAATGAAATGTAGGAATCGCCAATCTCTGCTTTTTCTAAAGAATCAAGGATATAATCTAAGAGTGGTTTTCCAAGAATTGGTAAAAGGGCTTTAGGTTTAGTTAGACTTAATGGTCTTAATCGAGTAGCATATCCACCAGCTAATATAATAGCTGAAACCATAAAAAGAATTTGAATAGCGACTAAAAAAATTATTTATTTAAATACTTTTGTAATTTCTGCTCTGCAAAGTCCCAATTTACTATATTCCACCAGTTGTTAATATAGTCTGCTCTTTTGTTTTTATACTGTAAATAATATGCATGTTCAAATTCATCTAATATTAATATAATAGGCAACTCTGCTATATGGTTCTGGAAGTGATTCTCAAATGTCATTATCTCTAAGTTACCAGACTCAGTATCATAATATAATACTGTCCAACCAGTCCCTGGTAGGCTATTTGCTGCTTCTGTGAATAGCTGTTTAAATTTATCAAAATTACCATATTGCTTATTTATCAAATCAGCTAGCACACCACCAGGTTTTCCTCCTCCTTTCCCTGCAGGAGCCATATTTTGCCAATATAAAGTGTGAAGCTTATGCCCATTTATATTAAAAACTAAGCCTCTCAGTATTCCTTGTATATCATATTGTCCGCTTCCTACTTCTCCTTTTATTATTTTCTCAAGCCTCTCTAAAAATGCATTTGAGCCATTCACATATCCTTTATGGTGGCCATTGTAGTGTACATCAACTATATCTTTACTTATATATGGTTCTAATGCATCTATTTTGTATGGTAGCGGTGGAAGTTCGTATTTTTTGAACTGTATTTGAATTGACATAATAGAGATTATGCAAAAGAGGTTAAAATATCTTATTTAGAATAACTTTCAAACAGTAACAATTATATACGTTCAAAACTTATTTATCGGATATTCTATACTATTAAGTAGATATGAAAATTAGAATTAGTGATATGAAGGGAATTATAAAGAAATTGCTTCTAATGTCAATGAATGGTATTCTAGCATATTATGTGGCTTTGCACTTTACTAATCAAGCATTCTCTGAGCTATTTTTGGGTTTAATTTTTGTTATCTCTTTTTTAATAGGGGAAATTTTATCTCCTGTATTAATTATATTTGTGTTATTATTACAAAATCTAAATATATTAAGGCAGATAATTATTGAAGGAACATTTATTAGTATTACTAGTATAGAGAATTTTGTTTTACCTCTAGCATTTCTATTCATTATACCACTTATACAACTAGGAATTACAAAAAATTCAAGAGGATTGATTTCCGCTGAGAGCCTAACACTTCAATCATACAATCCAATTAGTTCTTTGATACTTTATTTTTCAGGAATTTCTTTTAGTGAAAATTATATTAATGGAATTTTATCGACTTTGCCTTTTTTATATTTAATATTTGAATTACATTTTGCAGAAAATTCAATTATAGCTGTTGCTCTAATGATAGTAGGTTCAATTATATATTCATATAATAAAGGATTCTATAGTGTTATAGGAATTGTTCCAATATCTATATCTTCATATCTCTTGTCTATGTATTTCGCATCCCAATATATCTATTATGGAGTTATACTAAGCATAGCAATTAATGTTGTTGATAGAGTAGTTGAAACTATTAAAAGTGGCAGAGAAAATAAGGAGGCCTATGAGTCAAAAAAGAATAAATTAATAGAAGAGATAAAACAAGTTTCCTCCATCTTATATTCCCTAAAAAGTGAAATTGATAAAAACAATAAAGAACTAACAAATTTAATTAGTGTAAGTATAAATTCAATGACTACAATCCAGAATAAGATAGGTGAGTGTAAAAGCATAGAATGTTTAGAAGAAGTAGAAAATGAAATTAATCATCAAAAAAGGATTTTAACAATTGAAATTAATAATTTATTGTTTGATGAAATAAGGAATTATAATAATTTTGCCGAGAAGTTAAAAATTATAGGAATAAACTTAGGCGAAATTGAATATCCAAAAGAAGAGATAAAATTAGAAGATACTTTATATTTTTATAGAAATTTAAAAGAGATGTTAAGCTCAAAATTAATTTTGGCCTCTAATCTTATGAATAATTTTATAGATAATCTATCAAAAATCTTAGGATTGCCGTTAGATAAAATAAACGTAATCAGAACGGATACTATACTTAATAGGCTTAGTGAGATAGATACACAAACAATAGATAGTAAGATTAATACATGCAGTACTAGAGCCCTAAATATATTACAATTATTCGAAGAGCAACAAGAATATGATGCAATAAAGCGTTTAGCGGATTTGTCTTTACAACCACTAACATTAAATAAAATAAATACTGCGAGAACAATATTGGAAAAAATTAACAATGTATTTCTAGTCGAGTTTAGTATGTTACATAATAATATTAATGCCATAGTAAAAGTCTACGAAATGCAAGAAATGGAAAATCTGTTACAAATAGTAGATATAGGAATACAAATTCTACAAACACCTGATATGCCTTACTGTGAGAAAATATTCAAGTTATATAACTATATCTCAGAATTAAAAGAAGCAGTTGAAATTGCTAATAATAAAGATTCATTGTTACAGCTGAGTGAATTGGTAGATACAATAATGCCACAGATCTTAAAAACAGGTGAAATTAGGTTAAGTGATATAGGCATAAGTGAGAGATATGCTAATTTTATTATAGCATTACTACAAAAGAAAGGTTTTAAAGCAGAGCAAAATGGAGATGTAATACTCGTAAAACTTAATCCTAAAGAATTACCTTAATCTTCTTATAGTTATTTCTGCATGATCTCCTATTATATCCCCTTTAAAGAGATATCTTGGTGAATTTCTTAAAAGTTGATGAGTGCAAATTATTCTATCCTGATCTGCTAATATAGTAAGTATATCCCCAGGTTTCATAGTTACTAGAAATCTAGTTAGCTCCAAAATATACTCGTCACAATCTTTTCCTCTTAGATCAAGTTTTAATTGTTGAGTCATAAACTATTATTAGTATTAGTCATTTATAAACTTAAAAATCTAACTTGTTCTTTGTTCTTTTTGCGAATTTCTTCTTGTTCCTTAATTACTTTATCCCATAAATTATCATAATTATCAAACATATACATGTAAGCTTCATTTATACGTAAAATTACATCTTTCTCACTTAACGGATGAATTCTTAAACCTACTCTCCCAACCGCTCCTCCTCTTACCATTAACCAATGTGCAAATACCTCTAATGGGTACTTACTCTTTACATATTCTTCATGCAACTTCTTCTCGTAAAGCCAATAAAGTTCCCTAATGAAATTGGCCGAAATGGCTCTCTTCATTTTATCTTTCCATATCTCAAAGTACTTTTCTCCTTCTTTAATCATAATATTTCTTAAATAATTATATAGTTCTTCTGCTTCTTTTTCATCAGTCAATGCTAATCCTGTAACAGCGAAAATAAAGTCTTTTTGGGCTATTAAAGAATCAAAGTCCTTATTTACATAAAGCCAAGCTGTGGCTGCAAATGAATTTATTATACCAAACATTAGTTTATCAATCAACTCATCTTTGTTAACATTAATTCTTAAATTTTCTCCTGAAAGTATTTTTGTAAGCTCTTCATAATCAACTACACCTGCAAAAACCAGTTTACCATCAACAAAAACTGAAGGAGTTGAAATTACTCCTCTTTCAAATGCTAAAAACGGATATAACTCGGTATCTATTATAGTAACTTTTCCGAGATAACCATTTTTCTCAAGGTATTCTATTAAAAAATTACACTCAACGCAATTTTTGTGTGTAAATATTTCTATTTTCATAGTCTAATTTTTGATGAATTAAAACAATTTAGGTTTTTCTTCCACCATAAAGAATCGTATCTTTTATCTAATAACCATATTTCAGCATGATCATTTACACTTCTTATTGCTCTCCCAATTGCTTGTTTTACTGCTATTAAAGCTGGAATTGTTATAAGAAAATCTCTATGTTTTCCCCCTATTTTATCAGCAATCTTTTGTGAAAACATTTTCATGTAATCATCTTCTGGTGGATATGGTACACCAATTAATACTACATCAGAAATAAGGCTTTTACCATCTTGAGTTATCTCTATTCCTTCAGTTATTTTTCCTCTAGCAACACCAGCAATTATTATTTTTTCTTTGCTCTCATTGATAGTTTTTATTATCTCGTCTATAAAAGTTCTTTCGTCTTCAGCTATTTTATTTACATTTACAAGCTCCATTACTTTTCTCAAAATCTCATAAGAAGGAAAAACTGCTAGGACGTGATTTTTCGCTTGATAATACACCTTGAGCAAGTAAGAAGCATATTTCTTCCACATAATATCACTTCTTAGATCATATTTAGAAGTTACATCAATTGCAATCCTACATTGATAACTTCCTGTTAATTTTTTCTTTATCTCTTTTTCAACATCAACGTAAAAAATCTTTCTTGTAATTCCTAAAACTTTCTCTAAGTACTCTTTAGGTGGTAATGTACCAGACATAAGTAGAATAGAAAGGCTTTCATCATTTAACACCGAATAATATTGGGACAAATCCAACGTTTTTAGGACTATTTTATTTGAAAAAGAAAAAGGAATAAATAAACTAGTAGAATAAGCAGTGTAAAAGCGTAATATAGAACCTAAATAAATTCTAGATATTTTCTTCAATTTTATGTTTTCTTTTTTAAGTTCTTCATATTCATCAGCAAGTATAGTTAGCTCCTCATTAGTTAATGTAGGAATTTTCTCTAATTTGATGTACTTTTCATCTGGGTATACTAGACCCTTTAGTTGTTCCCTTAATTTTTCTAAAATATTTTTTACTTCTTTACTTTTTGACTGTTTAATGGCCATGGATAAAATAAAATCGCTTAATGATCTCTCTTCAATTTCACTTACTCGATCTATATTATGAGCTTCATCAATAACTATGAAATGTTCTCTAAAATCTATGTTAAGTAAACTTCGATATTTTTCAATGAAGAAATACGGATAAGTTATTGCAATTACTTTAGCTTCACCAGAAGTCTCCAATAAAGAATAATAAGGACAAAAACCTTTTTGCAATGCTTCTTTCTTTAATTCTTCCAGTTTTTCAAGAGGAGACTTATCTATCTCAACTTCTATTGCGTTTTTTATTTCACAGTATTTGCAATTGATATCTTCAGAATCAACGTCTTTGGAAGCAAAAGGACAAGCAGATGGTTTACCAACTATAAATGAGAACTTTATAGAAGGATTAAGCTTCTTTATATCCCTATAAACAGGAAAATACTCGTTGTGAGTTCGTACTACAAAAAGAACCTTATCTTTAACCGATAAACCTACTAAAAGAGAAAATAATGTCTTTCCACTCCCAGTTGGGGAGTTTAAAGCTATTAAAAAGCCTTCTTTTGCATACTGTATTATTTTATCTTTTAACTGTTTCTGCCAATCTCTTAATTCCACTTTTTAAAACTCTTCTGACTTAGCTAAAACTTCTTCTAACATAATGAATTTTATATAGTCTTTTTCCGCAAGCGTTAATAGGTCTTTTACTTTAGCCTTTACTTTGACGGTTGAAAGGAAAGGCATTACAATCTCTACCTTAGCTAAACTTGAAATGTCGTTAACTATTTCAATAGAAGGCTGTTTCTGTGTTATAATTAAAGCCCTTACCTCTACAGATGGTGAGATGTTTTTTATCTCCACTATTCTATAGTCAATTTTATTTAGCAACTTCTCCTCATTTATACTCAATTTGCTTATTCACCTCTTTTTCCTAGTATAATATATAACTTTGATATTATAAACTATTTGCATATGAAATTTGAAGAATTATTATAAATAGTCAAATTGCTAAGAGGTGTTATTACAATTTAGAGAATTAGGATTAAAGGTTTTAAACTATACCTAGAACTTATGAGAATAAAAAAATCCGAATTCAAAGTTGGTGAAAAAAAGAAAGTTAATATAAATGGAAAAGAAATTTTGATAATTTATTTAGGAGGAAATAAATTTTATGCATTAGATAATAAATGTCCACATTTAGGTTGTGATTTATCCAAAGTTGGTGTGGTAATTAGAGAAGAATTAATTTGTCAATGTCATTTTAGTCATTTTTCTCTAAAGAATGGAACAGTAACAAAGGGAGCATCAAAAAAGCCTATTAATCTCTACCCAGTCAAAATTGAAGGAGACGAAATTGAAATTGAAGTTAAATAAGAAAGAATTTGTTTAACAGTTTTATAATGCATTTGCCCCTTAGCAGTCTCTTCTCCAGTGTGCCCATAAATTAATTTTGAACCTAATATTGAAAATGCTATTCTCTCCAAAGGATTGACACCCATAGGCATGACCGAAACTTTTTCAAGTTCTAATATCTTAGACAAAAGAGACTTATACCCCGGTTTTCCAATAACAGCCACTTTAACTAGCCAAGAAGTTTCAATAAAGTCTTTTATCATTTCATATACTTCCTCAAATGAAGGAACCTTATCAAAATAATGGACTGAAACTATTTTATTCCTGGTAGGAACATTGTGCATTTTAGCAAATCTTGCTTCTACGTCATATAAAAACCCTTTTTCATTAAGCTTAGTTAAGTACTCAGTTTTCTCTTTAGGCTCAATAGGATTAATTCCACCTTCGCATGGATCCCTAATTGTAACTATAATCTTCTCTTTAAATTTCTCTAATTTTTCTATTGGAATTAACTTTCCTAGATAATCTAGCCTTATTTCTATTAAATCAGCGTCATAAAAATTTGGGATTTTTTGAATATCTTCCTCTTTTCTTATTGGCAAAGATGCTACAACTAAAGTCATTTTACTATAATCTTTGCTCCCAATGAAATTAAGTCTTTCCAGAATTGTGGATTGCTTTTATTTACGCATTCAGCATTATCTATCACTCCGCCAACTCTAAAGGAAAGAACAGAAGCCATCATCGCTATTCTATGGTCATTAGGACAAACAATATTAGCCTCTTTTAGTTCAGATGAAGGAAATATTATAATTTTCTCATCGTCATAATTTACTTTAACGCTAAAACGCGATAAAGTATCGGAAATTGTGACTATTCTGTTACTCTCTTTAATTTTAAGTCTTCTAACCCCTCTTATTATAGTTTTTGATTCTGTAAAGGGAGCAATAGAAGCTATTGAAGGAGCTAGATCTGGATAATCATCTACATTAACATCAATACCTTTTAATTTACTAGTGCTTTTGACAAACCATTTACCTTCTTTCACATAAGACTCTGCCCCCATTTCTTCGTAAAATTTTACTATACTATGATCTCCATCAAAGTCAGGAATTTCATACACATCTTCGATCACTAGAGATCCACCAGTAACTATGGAAGATGCAGTATAAAACGATGCTAAGGCATAATCGCCAGGGACCTTACCTATATAGGGCTTAAAATCACCTTTATTTACATATATTTTATTATCTCTAATTTTTACGTCTCCTCCAAGGCTATTGATTAAGTTTGCCGTTAGGTAGATATAACTTTTTGAAGAAATTGGTGGAATGATTTTAATTTCACCACCACCTATCATTGAGAAAGCATAAATAAAGCCAGAAATATATTGACTACTTTCGTTACCATCAATTTTCACATAGTTTTCTTTTAACTTTCCACTCATCTTTGTTGGCAAAGAATTTGAGGAGAAACTTACTTGTCCTTTTAAAGCGTTTATAATTGCATTTAATGGCCTTTTACGCAAACTTTCATCTCCATCGATTAAAACTTCTCCTCCTATCACTGAAATTATTGGAATTGTAATCCTTAATGTTGTTGCAGAACCTCCAAAATATAAGTAAGATGGAACTTTTAGCTCCTTTTCTCTCTTAAATTGAGAAATAGAAACTGACACTCCTAATGACTTTACTACGTCTATAGCAACTTTTACATCTTCTGAATAAACTAAATTTTCTAACTTGCTTTCTTTTAAGATAGAATATAAGATAAGTCTAATTCCATAGCTCTTTGACTGCGGAGCTTTTATTTTACCCTCAATTTTAGATTGCTTAATCTCTACTAACATAATCTACCGCCTTTGTCACAATAACATTTCCATATTTTGACCAAACGTCGATTATTGGCCCTTCCTCGCCAACCTTTGTTATTGCAAAAACAGAAGGACCATTGCCAGAAATGCCAGAAGCTAAAGCTCCTTTTCGTAAAGCTTCTTCAATTTCTTTAGTATCATAGCTTAATATATGAGCGATAAGTATTCCATTTAATTTCATTCCTGTAATAACGTCTTTCCTTGAAATTTTAAATATCTCCTCAAAGATCAAGCTATATTTTCTCATAACAGACAAGTCTATATTTATTTTCCTATTACCTCTAGGGAGTAGAATAATTGAAACTTCAGGTGGATGTTGAATTTCCAAGACCTTAAATTCTTTATTATAAGTAAATGAAACACCACCATAGTAAGACGCAATGGCATCATCAAAAGCCCCGGTATATGACACCCTTGATTTTAACGAAAGAATTGCTGAATATTTGGGCACATCAATTTTAATGTTATATTTCTTAGTAATTTCACCAATTAATGCAGTGGAAACTGCACTACTACTCTTTAATCCGCTTTTTTCTGGTATTTGAGAGAAAATTTTCACATCTAAGCAAGGTATTTTGTGGTTTGTGTAAAAGAAGTCTAATATTGCATCTATTAACGCATTATTGAATTTTTTGCACTCCTTTGTTTCTTCAATTTTGACTTCTACTTTTAAGTCAATAGCCATTGTTGAGCCATACCAACTTGGTAAAGCATTAACTACTGAGACTCCTGAGAAGGTTTGCATGCGTTAATATATTTATTCCATCTTTCTTCTATTATTTTTACTTGCTCATCAGATAGCTTTACTGTAGGTATATAACCAGCTCTCATAGCATGATCTATTATAACGAGAGAAACCATTGCCTCTGCAACTGAAACCCCTCTAATTGTAATTGCGGGGTCATGTCTACCTATTACTGAAATTGTTGTCTCTTCATTTGTTCTCAGATCCACAGTCTTTTGCGGCTTTCTAATAGAACTTGTTGGCTTAAACGCGCATCTAATGATAATATCTTCACCGTTAGATAAACCACCCAAAATTCCTCCAGCGTTATTATATCTCCAACCAAACTTATTCCCTCTTTTAATTATTTCGTCATTAGCTTCACTCCCTTTCATTTTTGCTGCCGCAAATCCTAATCCATATTCAAAACCCATTACTCCAGGGATCGAGAGGATTGCTTTTGCTAAATCGGCCTTTAACTTATCAAAAACCGGTTCGCCTAAACCTATTGGAGGATTTCTAACAACTATTTCAGCTATACCTCCCCAACTATCTCCTTCTTCCATAGCTTGTTTTATTAGTTCCTTAAATTTTTCCTCTATTGATTTCTTGCTAGCTCTTACTGGGCTATATTTTGAACAAAGAATTTCTTCGAAAGTTACTGGCTCATTTAGCTCAACATGACCTAAACTCTTTAAATGGCCAGCGATCCATGTGTCAGTTAACATTAACAGTTTTTTAGCTATTGCTGCTGCAGCAACCCTAGTTGCAGTTTCACGAGCACTAGCTCTACCTCCACCTCTATAATCCCAATTCTCAAAACCATATTTCATTATATAGGGTAAATCGGCATGTCCTGGCCTTGGTTTATAATGAATTTCTTCGTAAAGCGAAAATATTACATCCGTGTTTTTCAGTAAAATTGTAACAGGAGCCCCAGTTGTACGGTCATTATATATTCCGCTAACTATTTCTGGCTCGTCTTTTTCTCTTCTACCACTTACAAACTGTCTTCCAGGGCGTCTAAATGATAGCTCAAACTCTATATCTTCTTTCTTTAAAGGTAAGCCTGCTGGAACGCCATCAATAACTACACCTACCATCGGTCCATGACTTTCTCCAAATGTTGTTATTCTAAGTAATTTACCAAACGAGTTTCCTGGCATAAAGATATTTCACCACTTCTTCGTCGTCTAAGGATTTTCCAAACCAAATCTTTTCTGCTTCCATTGCTTGCCTTACAAGTATTTCGAGGCCATTTATGGTTTTAATCCTACGTACTTCTGCTCTTTTAATAAGCGAAGTTATAATTGGTTTGTAAACAAAATCAATTACCAATTTTCCTCTTACACATTTATCCGGAACAAAATCAGGATTAGGAGTGGAGTTTACTATAACATCACTATTATCACAACCCATATTTAACATTGTGTGGACATTCTTCTCTTTGAGCTCAGATACTAATTTTTCTGCCCTTTCTAAGCTTCTGTTTATTATATTGATTGAACAACCTAAATCTGCTAATGCAAATGCTGCAGCCCTCGAAGCACCACCAGCACCAAAAATAGTACAATTCTTTATTTTATCTATTCCTTTTTCAATAACTAAACTTTTAATCGCAAGATAATCTGTGTTATATCCTTGATCATTAAAGATTGTATTCAACGCACCGATTCTTTCAACTTCTTCATTCGCTTTGACATATTTTACTGCAATTTCCTTATATGGAATTGTAACATTTAATCCATACGCTAATTTAAGTAGACCCTTAAATGCAATATCAAAATCTTCTCTCCTTATATCAAAAGCAAGGTAAACAGCATTTATTCCTAGTTTTTGAAATGAAAAATTATGAATTGCTGGAGAAAGTGTGTAAGAGATATTCTCTCCTACAATCCCTAAGATTTTTGTTTTATAATTTATTTCAAGCACTGCTCAGCTAACCCCTTTAAAGTCTCTAATGGCACGTCAACTCTCTTCCAATCACCTATCCTAGTTGGAAAAGGCATCATTACATAACCTCCTCTATTTTTCTTATCTTTAGTTATGGCTTTTATTGCCTTTTCAACATCAATCTTTACTTTTAAATCGTCTACGGATAAAGGTAAACCGTATTGAGAGAGTATCCACATAACATCCTCTACTACTCCTTCTTCAGCGTAGCCCACCTCTTCCGCCATTTTAGCTTCACATACCATCCCTATAGAAATGGCATAACCATGAGAAACTTTAAAATTGCTGCCCGCTTCTATTGCATGACCAATAGTATGGCCAAAGTTTAATACAATCCTTATTCCTTTTGTTTCCTTTTCGTCTTCTTTTACAACTGAAAGCTTATCCATGGAAGATTTATAAATAATTTCTTCTAGAGCTTTATTATCTTTAGATAACACTTTATCTTTATTCATAGCTAAGAAATCATATAACTCTTTATCGAGTACTAGGCCGTACTTTATAACTTCTGCTAATCCTTTTTTAATTTCTTCTATTGGTAAAGTTGAAAGGAAATCTAAGTCAGAAATTATTATACTAGGTTCATAAAAAGTGCCGATTACGTTTTTTATATTTTCAAAATTTATACCATTTTTTCCTCCAATTGCAGCATCAACCATTCCTAACAAAGTGGTAGGGATATTAATGAGATTTATTCCTCTCATATAAATTGAGGCTACAAAACCTACAACATCAGTTATTGTTCCACCACCTAATGCAATAACATAATCTCCTCTATCAAAACCGTTTTCAAAAAGAATCTTAACTAGCTTTAAAGCATAGTTAACATCTTTTGCTTCTTCTCCATCAACAATTGAGACTTCTATGTAGTTCTTTAAATGCCCCTTTACTTTAGATGGGTCAACTTTCTGAGAATGGAAAAGAACTACTTTTTTATCTCCTAGTTCTTCAAGAACTTTAAGAGACCCTTGGCCAATGTAAACTGAAATACTAGAATCGCAAATTGTTTCATTTAAAACTCTCATGTTGTTCTACCTAGTGCATTAGCTAGTGCCTTAATTCTATTCATTAATAACTCAAACGATTCTGGAGTGAGTTGTTGTTCTGAGTCGCTTAGAGCTTTCTCTGGATTTGGATGGACTTCTATAAGTAACATATCTGCGCCTGCTGCTACAGCAGCTAAAGCTATAGAATGTACCAATTCTCTTTTACCTGCAGGATGACTAGGGTCTGCACATATAGGTAAATGTGTCTGTAATTTTGCCGCTATCATTCCTCCAATATCAAAAGTAAACCTAGTAGCTCTTTCAAAAGTTCTAATACCTCTCTCACATAAAACTACATTACCATTACCTTCAAGTAGAATATATTCTGCTGCTAACAGCCATTCTTCAACAGTATTCCCCATTCCTCTCTTTAATAAAACTGGAAGGCCAGCCTTTCCAACCTCCTTTAGCAAATCAAAATTTTGAGCATTTCTAGCACCTATTTGCATCATATCTACATATTTCTTGAATATCTCAATATCTCTAGTATCCATAATTTCAGATACTATAGGTAACCCTGTCTCTTCAGAAGCTCTCTTTAAAATTTGTAAACCTTTCTCTCCTAATCCTTGGAAAGAATAAGGACTAGTCCTTGGCTTATATGCTCCGCCTCTTAAGATTAGTGCACCTGCCCTTTTTACAGCTTTTGCTACAGTTAATACTTGCTCTTCATCCTCTACAGCACAAGGGCCTGCAGCAACAATTATTTTTTTGTCACCAATTTCAACGTCCTTAATTTTTACTTTGGTTGGATCTTTTTTCCATTCATTGCTAACTAACTGATATGGTTTTTTTGGTTTTACAACAATCTCAATTGAAGGATCTGTTATATTGACAACATATTCATCTGGCCATGCAACCACAACTTTCTTAGAATATATATCGAGAAATCTATATGAAGCCGAAGAGCTTTGCAATTTTTCCTTTAAGGTAGAGTAATCAACATTTTCCTTTAGAATAAATATCATTTACTAATCACCTAGTTCATCTTTTATTTTTTGCAGCTCTTTTATCCCTATGTCTCTAGCTTTAAAAGCATAGGGGTTTGACTTCTGGATTTCCATGATAACTGGAAGTAAAGATTCTACTCTATCTATGACTTTGCTTATTTCCCTAAAGTTTGTGGTGTAAAATTCCTGCAAGTTATCAATCTCTAATTCTTTCTTCAGTTCTTTAATCGCATTTGAAAGAGCTAAAATATAAAGGTGAGCCAATACTTGAACAATTGCCATAGCCCTTTCATGCTTATCTACTGTTGATATAATAACATTTAGCCCTAGCTCTCTCCAGAAATTGACAATCTCATCAACGTTCTTAGAGGTTTTTGAAGGAATTATTACTATTCTTTCTCCTACAGGATAAAGCATGGGACCAAAAAGCGGATGAGTTGAAACATAACTAAACAAGTATGTCTCGGATAGTTTTTCTAATTGAGCAAAAACTTTATGCTTTGAGGAGAATATGTCCATAACAACTTTATTCGTGAATTTAGGTGAGATACTTGCAATAAAATCTAAAGAGGAAGGAGTTAGTGCAAGAATTATATATTCTCCCCAACTTATTGCAGAATCTAGATCCATATAAATATATCTAAACTCTGAAGCTAACTTTTCTGCTTTCTCTTTATTTCTTCCAGTTATTACAACATTATGACCAACTAAAGAAAACAACGATATAAGAGATCTGGCCATTCCACCATATCCTATAATTGTGATATTTTTCTTTTTACCTGGACTGATCTGAGTTAATTTAGAATAAGAAAATAAAATAGGCAAAACTGAATCAACAAAAGATTCTGGTATTCCAAAAATCCTTGCATATTCATACCAGTACTGTTTTATCTTTTCTTCTCGTTTCTCATCTGTTATATCTTTGCCCATCTTCATTTTAATTTGTCCTATTTTAGCTGCTATTTTCAGTCTTTTTGATATTAACTGAATTACCTGTTTGTCTATGTTTTCAATTTCTTTTCTGTATTCTTCTAATTCGAACTCTGAGGCCATTTATTTCACTAGCTTAAGTGCTGCCCCTATAATAGACTTTGAATTAATACCATAAAAATCAAGTAAGTCTCTTTGGCTTCTTGCTGACCTTCCAAATGTAGTAGCACCTATAAACTTCATAGGAACTGGATATCTTTTAACTATAACCTCTGCTACAGCAGAAGCAATACCACCGTATATTGAATGTTCTTCTATCGTTATTATCCTTCCAGTTTTCCTAGCATAATATTCAATTAAATCTTCATCAATTGGTTTTATACTTAGCAAGTTTATTACAGCCGTACTTATTCCCATTTTTTCTAATTCTTCAGCAGCTCTTAACGCATCATATAATACAACCCCCGCACCTATTATTACTAAATCTTCTCCGTCTCTTAGTACATACCCTTTTCCTAGTTTGAAATCATAATCTAACCCTTCAGTTATCACTGGTGTATAATCTCTTCCCATTCTATAATATAAGGGACCTCTTAACTCATTTATTACAACCGGCAAAGTCCTTTTTACATCTGCAGAATCAGCTGGTATTATTACCTTCATATTAGGTATTACCCTCATTAGCGCTATATCTTCTAATGCTTGGTGACTTGACCCATCACCACTATCACTAAAACCTGAATGTGTGGCTACTAACTTTACATCTAAATTCATTCTTGCTACTGTATTTCTAATCTGTTCCCAAGCTCTCATTAAGAACATCGCAAAACCAATAACTAGTGGCTTAAAACCTACAGCTGCTAGCCCAGCAGCGAAATTAACCATGTCTTGTTCTGAAATTCCTACATTAAAATATCTGTCTGGAAAAGCCTCTCTAAAATACATAGCTCTAGTTGAATTTCCTACATCTGCAGTAATTACAACTAATTCTCTATTTACCTTCCCTAGTTCTACCAATAATTTTCCAAATGTCTCACGCATTGGTAAGGTATTTCCTTGCATCATCTGGACTAGCCCTCTGGCTTACAGTGTTTTCTATTTCCTTGAATCCCTTTCCCCTCACTGTCTTTGCAAATATAACAACTGGTGCTTTAGCCTTTAATGCCTCATCAATAGTATTTATTAAACTTATAAAATCGTGACCATCACAACTTAATACCTTCCAACCCACTGCTCTCCATACATCTGGCAAAAAGTCTTTTGGTTTTACTTTTGATGTGGGTGCGTCTAACTGAAAGCCATTCATCTCTATTAATGCTATTAAATTATCTAATTTCCTTGTTACGGCATGTGTCATTGCTTCCCATACTTCTCCTTCATCCTGCTCTCCATCACCCATTATAACAAATACCCTTCCGCTTCCTCTTTTCATCTTAATCCCTTGAGCTACACCGACTCCAAAACTCAATCCCTGACCCAAGCTTCCCGTTGACATGTCTATTCCGGGTATAAAGATTTCAGGATGACCCTGAAGCAAGCCAGAAATATCTTGGATCTTCCATAATTCATCTTCATTTATGTAACCTTTCTCAACTAGTAAAGCGTAAAGCGCTGGCGCTGCGTGACCTTTACTTAGTATTAGCCAATCCCTATTTATTGCGTCTTTTCCTTCTCTTATGTATCTAAATAAAAGAGTAGTTAAAATTTCCAAGCTACTTAGTGAAGAACCTACATGTATTGTCTGATCATAAAATAACATCTTTACAACATTTCTTCTTGCTTTTTCCGCTATACTCCTTAATTTGTTTAGTTCTTCTACTGATATTGGGGTTCCATTATTCCCTCCTCCATCCATTGGTACAAAATTAAGTCCCCTCGGATAAATATTAATTCTTAATTATAAGTTTTTTGAAGGATAAAATATGGAAAGATATTCAAGGCAACTATTAGTATTAGGGCTTGAATTACAAGAGAAATTGAAAGAGTTGAAGGTTACAGTTGTTGGTTGTGGAGCTTTAGGATCTACATTAGTAGAACTATTAGCAAGGTTAGGAGTTGGAAATATAAAGGTTATGGATGCAGATATCATTGAACTAAGTAACTTACATAGAACACATTTATTCACAGAAAATGATTTAGGGAAACCTAAAGCGTTAGTATGCAAAGAGAGAGGAGAAGAAATAAACAAAGAAATAAAGATCGAAGCTATAACAGATATAATAGATGAGGACAATGTAGAAGAAGTAATTAAAGGAAGCGATTACGTATTTGACGCCCTAGACAACTTGTATTATAGATTGTTGCTTAATGATGCGTGCGTGAAAAACTCAATACCGTTAATATATGCAGGAGTTATGGGCGAATACGCATCAATAAAACTGATTTTGCCTGAAAAGAACGCTTGCTTGTCCTGTTTTCTAAATTACGAAGATGAGGGAGAAGAAAATGTATGTGAAACAATAGGTACCATAGATACTATAGTTTCTGTATCTGCCAGTTTGCAAGTCCAATTAATGCTAAATCACTTAAGAGGCGAAACTGATAATTTTCTATATTATTTAGATTTTAGAAAAATGAAGTTAGATAAGATAAAAATTGAAAGAAATGAAAAATGTCAAGCGTGCAGCCTACACGAATTTAAGTTTCTAAAGAAAGAAAAGAAGAAGCCTAATTGTGGAATAATTAGAGATCAAGAAAGAGAAATCAATACCGATTATATAATAGAAAAAGACAAAAATGGCCTAACTATTTGTTATAAAAACGGAAAGTGTTTTAAGAAAGTATCTAGATAATTTATTGTGGATAAGAGGTTATTAGTAAGTTTAAGCTTGCCCATAATTGTTATAGTTGCTTATTCATTGATTCTTCGTGTTAATTTGATACACGCAATTCTAGGGATAAATTACGTCTTCCTTATATCTTTTTTCTTTGCTTATTTAGGTCAAATATTAGTTAATTCTTATAGGGATTCGTTAATAGCCGATCTGGATTATTATACGTGTATAAGGGCTAGATTATTTGGAAATGCAGTAAGCCTAATAATTCCAGGAGCTGCAGGACCAGATCTAAGTAGAGCAGTAACCTATACGCACAAAGATGTAAAATTAGATATAGCGTTTACTTTAGCACTTTTTGAATCATTCTTTGACGTTAATGTAGGAGCAGTATTATACATTCTATTATTCTGGGTTAAACTTTCACCTTTAGAATTTATTTTGATTCTTGCAGCCTTAGGAAACATAGCGGGATGGAGTAGTGGGCTTGGATATGCATATTTCACATCTGGCAAATTGAGTAAATTAGAGCAAAAAATATTTAATATAAAATACATAAAGCCGCTAAGTGAAAGTTATCTTGTTCTAAAAAATGTTATAAAAGAAAGAATGGAAAATAAAAAGATGATTACTTTTTCCGTTTTGCTAACAACCTTAGGATATTTTATTCAATCTTTGCCTTTCTATTTTATACGTAATAACCTGCTTTTTGATTTCTTGATAAACCAAACATATTTGGTTGCAACTTTAGTTCCTATTCCGTCTGCAGCAGGAATCGCAGAACTCGCGTTATCTGCTGTATTACCTCCTTTGTACGTAATACAGGTTAGAATTTTAGAGTTAGTTTCATATTCCCTTGGTTTCATTTACTTGAAAGACATAAAGCTTGAATTGCTAAAAAAAGAAGTGAAAGAGATATGGAAAACTTCTTGAAACAACCAAGTAAAGAAGATCTTAGACAGTTGGCCTCTCAAATAATAAGTATGGATAAAACATGTATCAAAATCTCGTATACACTTGATGATCTAATTTTTGCATTTTTACTTTTTAAACTAGGAAAATTAACTGCAATATCTTTTACCTCAGATGACTGCGAAATTAAATTAACAACAGAGGCCTCTGGTAGATTTATTGAAATGGGAGAAAAACAAAATTTTATAGGTGCTAATTCGTATACTTCTATTATCCCTGCATCCATAGATGACACATTACCTATTTTAGCCGGAATTACAAGTAGATCAGTATTAGAAAGAAGAAAGTATACTGACGTTGAATTAGAGATATTGAATGATTTGACTAAATTTGGCGTTATACTTGAAAAAAATCTAAAAATACCAAATTATAAGAACCTTCCACTTTTCTTTTCTCTGCTATTATCTTTTGATCCCTACATTCCAGATATTTCTGGCAATAGAGAAAATGCAGTAAAAGCTTTAAAAGAAATTAATATAGCAGAAACCGATAGACTTGATGAAATTGAAGAAGCAAAATTAAATTCTTTAATCTATAAAATAATATCTAATATTTTAAAAATAAATCCTAAAATAACTAGAGATGATATTATTGCTGATAGGGCTTTTTATCTTGAATATGATTCATTAGAACTAACTTTTGCGTTAATATACTTTCTTGACTTGAAAGGAGTAGGAGACATTTTCCAATTTGTCATGACACCAAATTATGCTGAGACATTAATAGCCAAGTTTAGAGAGGAAGTAGGAAAAGGTTTTTATATTAATAATGTAAACGAGACTCGTAATTATTATCTTGTAGAGACAAATCTTAAGTCTCCTACTTTAGTTCAATTAATTCTACTACAAACCGGAAAAATAAAGAAAAATAAGCCGGTTTATGTAAAAACGGAAGACGGAATATACACGAGCAGAATTCAAGTTAACAACTTGAAAGAAGGGCTGAACAAAATTGAGAATCTCGATAAAAATAACATATGATACCCCTTATGCAAAAGAAATAGTAGAGAGTATAAAGGTAGATAACATAGATATTCCAAAAGGTATGACAATTAATATGCTCAATGAAAAAGAGAATAGAATCTTAATTGAAGTTTCAATGGAAATAGAAGATAATAAGAATATTTTGACATTAAGAAATACAATTGATGAAATACTACAAAATATTATAACGCTTGAAAGAACTATAACAAAGTTATCTAAGAAGTGAAGAAAAAATCCTTCTGAAATAGTTAAATATTTGATAAGCATTGGTAATATTTGGCAGATGAAGTGCCCCAGATGCGGTGGGGAATAAAGCACTAAGAGGGACATGGATAGTAATAAGTTCAAAATGTGTGGATTTCCCCAGAACTTGAGCCCTCTTGCCATGCAGTGATAATAAATGATCCCTTGGCGGGTGAGTGTATGAAGGTTCTGGGAGGGGTTGCTACGAAAGGGGGTAAGGGTGATGATATGCCACCGATGAACTCAAGAAGGTGGCTGAGCCTTATGAA
>ERZ1684502.90-NODE-90-length-22954-cov-183.289270_pt1 | contig 22954 bp, 24 predicted proteins | sample MGYA00580192_ERZ1684502 | MGnify/ENA primary metagenome ERZ1684502 (study PRJEB41476, sample SAMN13258264) | hydrothermal vent metagenome | biome: caldera [ENVO_00000096]; feature: acid hot spring [ENVO_00002120]; material: acidic water [ENVO_01000358] | place...
CGCTTGAGAACCCAACACGGCTAAAAACCATTGACGCTGAGCTTTTAAACACGTTCTTTCCGCGTGAGCTAACAAATTTCATCATTTATCAGTTTCTCCACCCCCTCATTAGAGCTATCAATTTTTAGTTATAAGCTCTTCTATTTAGCTCTCACGGCTACTAAGTCAAACATTCGTTAAGTCTTCAAAAATGATCTCCCCATAAGAAAAGAGGAGTTGGCTAAAAGTTATATTTATATATGAGGAAACGAACTTTATCTCGTGGTCGAGCTTTCAACTGTTGGTGAAGCAATAGCAAAGTTTGCTGAAACGTTGGTTGAAAAGCTCAAAAGAGGTGAGAAGCTCTCCTCAGAAGATTACCTCTTTCTCACACTTTATTATATGTCTAAGCAAATGGAGATAATAGACAAAAAAGTTGACAAAAGCAAAGAAGAAATAAAAGAATATGTGGACAAAAGAATTGCCGAGTTAAAGAGCTATATAGACAAGGGATTTGAGGACATGAAAGCCTATGTGGACAAGGGATTTGAAAGTATAAACACGGGATTTAATTACATAAACAAAAGGATTGACGATATGAGAGCTGATGTGGACAAAAGGTTTGAGCATGTAAACAAAGAATTTGAAAGTGGCAACAAAAGGATTGATGATCTAAAGTCTGAAATTAGGGCAATGAACGAGAAAATTGATAAAATCCTCGATATTTTAGCTAAAAAATAAGAAATTAACAGCTGTCAACGACCCAGTCCGTGAAACTCTAAATTCGAGCTTCGCCTAGCTCTTTCACTTGCAAAGCTGAAGCCGAGTAATTAACTGCTTTTCCCGAGAATTGGAGTCTTTCACTCCTATAAACATGCACATACTATAACCATTTGTTTCACTCATGCTCTTAAGCTGTTATACTACAGTGCCAGCAATTACAGTTATTCCTTGCTGTTCAGCATATCTCTTGCCTTCCTCCTCTATTACGTTACAGACCGGGAATATCTTTGTAACTCTCTTCCCCTGAGATTCGGACAAACACTTTCTGACTAAAAGTTGTTCAACAGCCCCTTTATCGCATAAGTCTTAACTTCAAAGATTAGACTTCACCGTCAGCAACTTCATAAAAGTCGACCTCATATTTATTGCCTTTTTGATCAATTACTCCCTTCTCATCTATAATTTCTACGTATTTAACCTTATCTGGGTCTACTCCGTATAAAGCCTCTTTATATAGCTCAATCATTGTCCTTTCCACCATGTGTCCAGACCTCAAAGTATAAGTCCCTACTTGAGTTTTAAGATTATCAATTGACTTTTGCATATTTCCTAATCTCTGCGTGTGGACTTCCAATGTTTGCTGAACCCCTTGAACCTCGTTCTGCAAGCTAGACAGCTCTCTTTTGTTATCTTCTAGTTCTTGACGTACTCCTTGCAGGTTATCGTGTAGGTTAGATATTTCTCTCTTGTGGTCTTCTAAGATCTTTCTGTGCTCATCTAGCTTCTCCAGGATTTTAGTCTGCTGCTCATATAATTTTTTTAATTTCGCCCTCAATGCTTTCCAACCTCTTTATTATGATGTCTTCCCTCAGCTTCTCGTATACTCTCTCAGCTACTTTTGCAGGAGCTCTGGGTTGTTAAGAATCTCGTTTACAACGTTTTCAGCCTTCGCAAGATAAGATTTGAGTCATAAAATTTAAGTTTTTGAGGAGCTGTGTCAAGGTCTAACAAGCTGACTTCTCCCTTAGTCCTGCCATTTGAGTGTTTTTCACTCTTCATTTGACGGGCAGTCGAAAGACTTCACTAAGAACTTAACATAATCACGTTTTAGTGAACAAGATCTGATAATCTATTTTAAAAGAAGGAGTTGCATTAAAATAGTAAGTGGTTAACAACTTAGCAGAGTTTGTGCGTATATCTGGTTATGCTTCTTGATATTGTAATAGTTCCAATAGCCTCTACTTCTTGAGATTTATTCTTTAATTGTCCTTTGTAAATTTCTGTATGATATAATCTTCTAACTTGCTACTTCTTCTAACTTCTATTTTTCTGTAAATCAATGAACCTAGGACAGCAAGAAGTAAGGTTGCAAGCGAATAAAGTAAGAACGCGTCTGCTAGAATGTGGGTGATGAAGCTAGACGCAAGAGGAGTTGCTAAAGCTAACATCTAGTAAGCTCCCGACCCAAACCCCAACAACTCCTTGGTTTTGCTAAATAAGCGCTAATGGTGTTGTGGACTTATCACAAAAACCTCATTTCAATTACGTATAGCCTGAGTAGCCAAATCTTGTATTGCCATAGCGAATAAGGAGTGTTTGCTGAACTAAGCAATTACCTGGGTGTACTGTCTTCCTTATGATTAGTGTCCTGAAATTAACTTGCTGATCAAATCAGAATTGGTTCGTACCATCACGTGTTTATTAGAGCAATAACAAATGGAAGATTAACATAGTAGTGAACGAAAATAGCGAATCTTGACTTGATGTAATAAGATTTTACCTACAACCAGTGAGTTAAAGGCTTTACTCATCAGAATATTAGGACGCTGCCCTATTATCACTATCTGGGTCTTTAAACTTTCAATTCTATAATAGATTAGCGTTGCTTCAGCCAAGCTGATTGTTAGCCCAGTTAATATTGCCTTTCAATTCTATAGTAGATTAGCCCCCATTTATTGCTTTTAACACTTCTATGTGATCTTTTGTGAGGGGCTTTGATAAAGGCATTATATCCTTAGCCCTAAATTTATAGGTTGCAGCAAAGTCCTCTGTCTCAATTTCAATTTCTGCATCTATCCCAGTCAAAAGAAATGCGGTAAGGACTCCTATACCCAATAGCCTCATTCCACCACTTAAATTTACAATAAAGTTTTTCCCTGCATTCGGAAGGATGTATTTAGCAACTTTTGCAACAATATCTTGCAAGTCGTGAATGTCAACTTCAATTACTTCATAAGATAAGTTAACAGTGTTTAGGAAATTAACAAGTGTATCTAAAGCCTTTTTTGCCCTTTCATCTTTAAACTCTCCAACTATTACCACTTTTTCTAACTCTTTTGCTCTTCCTGTAAGGGCTCTTAATTGAAACTTAACATCAAAGCCAAGCGTCAAAATTAATATCATATTTCCTAGTTACGAAAAGGGAGATAAAAGTTTTCCCTTTTTTGTAAACATTTTTGGGAAGAGCTGAGGATACCACGACTAGTTCTAGTAAAATATAACAATGTTAAAAGTTTTTTGTGGAAGTTCTGTTGGCACAAAAATGACGTTTTATCACTTTATCCTTTCCATAGGCTGATATTCAAACCAGGATTTTATTAATCTACTGCCTAAGTTCTCTTGCACCCTAACATCATACGATATGCTTATGTTGTTATTAGTTAGATTTCTTACAATTATCAGCATTAAGACCCAGACAGGATAATATATCTCGATACTTTCTACCTCCGTTTTCCCCTTTTTAAAACAGCGGCTTAACTTCAGCTTTACTTTCTTTTATCTTAGCAAACAAGGGCTTACTCGGTATTAAGATTTCTTCGCCGTTTTTTGTGAGAAAAACGATATCCAAATCCCCCTCATTTATTGCGTTCTTTAATTCGTCTATTAAGGTAGACATGCTTCATCAAGGGTTTTTCCCATTAAAAATTATCCTCAAGGTTAAGTATTAAAAGAATCTCTGCCTAGTATGGAAATAGATTAATTCTTTACCGCTGATAGACATTTCATTTTCTTTGTAAAACATGACTGTTAATTTTCATAGTGGCGAAAAGTAACGCCATAGTTAAATCTGATATGGACGGTATAGACTACCCTGAATTTTCACGCTAACGAAAAACTTAGGTTAGCGTAGTCAGATCTAAAGGAAACTTAATCTTTACATAGGGCGTTAAATACTGAAAAAGCAAAATTTAAATGTTTTTCTAATAAAAATCAAGTGGTAATCATAAATGTTTATAAGTGATATGCAGGGCATTGCACTCTGCTAACTGGGTAGATAATGAAGGCCTTGAAACTTATTTTAGGAAAACTTTGTGAGGCATTAATTAACAACAAGATAAAAATTATGAGCGGGAAATTGCAGCTCTTTCTGTTAATGGAAAGAAGTCCTATAAAGGCAATTATCCCGCTTGAAAACGAAAAGGTGAAGTTTGTAGTAAAAGTTTATCCATCGCAAAGAATTTGAGCAATTCACACATTAGAGGCTTGTGACTTTTCCTTTCGTATTAAGGTTAGGAAAAGTAATATTTAGGATGTAATATATTTTTTAGGAGTTATTATGTTACGTTTTTCTGTTGACAACGTGCCTTTCTCAAAGTCTTGTTTAGGTAACTAAAAGGCAAAGTGGTGCAAGTCTAAATAGTAAGTCAATAGCCATTCTTAGATTTAGTAGCTTCTCTGAGCTGTCATCATAAAAGTTGTTATGCATTTAGAACCATCTCTTCTTTCATTTCTTAACGCCTTTCACCAGATGATAATATCAAAATGCGGTATTGTATGAGAAGCTTTGTATACAAACTTATCAAATGGCAAAGTTTGGATTTGGCAGTCATAAAGTTAAAATATTGTTTCACGTTAAAAGTGAATATGCAAAGTAAATCTGAAGCAATAGATGAGCTACGAAGTGGAGCTCTACTACTAATTGTAACTTTGATACTTGTACTTATAGCTACAATTACAGTGTTAATTTACTCTGCACTAGAACCTGAATTGCTTACCCCTTTTCTACACATGCCACAGCTATCTCTTTATAATTTTGGAGACATACTAGCAATTACATTTACTGGTGCTATCTTAGCAATTCCAGGGTATTGGAATTTTAGAGAAGGCTTTAAGACGCTTGCAAATTTAGGATATATCGGGGCTAATCTCTTCTTTATATCTCTAGGCTTAATTATTTCTGCTGAGATAATAGCCTATTTTTCTTTAATGGTAATATCTATGCTTTCATCCGCCACGAGCGCACACAGAGTGTTTTTAGGTTCTTTAATTGCAGCATTAATTGGATTAATGCTTCTAATTATAAGCAACACACTAGTTGGAATAGGGTTTTTCAAAGTCGGAGATTCATACAGCAGAAGCATGACAAAATCAGGGGGGATTCTGATGATAGTGGGTGCTATGTTGACCTTTCTTATACCATTAATAGCAGCTGTAATTTTTCTTATTGGCCTTATCCTCATTTACGTAGACTTAGGGCAAGCTCCTTTAACTTAGATGTAAATCTATCAAGTAGGGCAAGGGGTAGTTAGAAGCGACGGTTTAGCTTTTATCACTTTATATGCTTCAACACAAGCAATGATAAACTCAGTGAAAGTTGAAGGGGTAACAATAAACGCTGTAATGGTAAACGTTGTTATTCTTCAGCCTGGGCAAAACTCAATTGTTATAAAGTTTGATAACGTCTCTCAATTAGCTCCCGGAACTTCTTACTTAATAACACTCAGTCTTAAAGTAGGAGAGAAGTTAATAGAAGTAAAGGCTGTAGCAACTTATCAGCCTTAGTGAGAAAAGCTAAAGCAAAGGGTTAGGAATGCGTCGAGGAGTTAGCCATTTTTCCCCTTCGTTTGAAAGCTTAAATACACGTTCACGCAAATATAATCCGATGGATAATCACTTTGTTCTTGAAATTTATGGTTGCAGCTTTTCTGCAATGCTGAACTTTTTAGATGACAAACTAATTAGCTTTTACATTGAGTATAAAGGTGTTGATGGAAACTTCACAATAAATGGCAGTGATATAGTTGTAAGCGTTGGCCACTATAATTATATACCAGAGAAGAAAGACCTCTTAAAGGACTTTAACGAGACAGTAATTACGCAGTATAAGGAGAAAATAATGAAAGGGGAGATAAGCGAGGATGAAGCAAGACAGCTGCTTCTTGATTTATTAGATTATATTAACAGGATAACAAAAGGAAAGGCTGCTGACTTAATTGAAAAAGTAAGGGTTACAGCGGAAATTGAAAACATAAGGATTGAATTTCCCGGAATCAAAAAAGTGGAAAATGCGATCCCCACTGCCGTTATAAAAGAAGAGAAGAATAAAACAAAAATTATAATTTCATCACTAGCACTTATTGCAATAGTTATAGCTGTAATAGCGTGGTATTTAGCAAGTGTGCCAAGTCCTGCAAAAGCTCTTCCTCAAAAGGGAATTATTAACCTCAACTTAGGTACTTTATATCCTAATGAAATGGCAACAATTGAGACCTCAAAAAATATTACATTGAATGGAGGTAATTATACATTTAAGTTGCTGAACTTTAAACAAGAAGTAAGGGAAGACTTCCGCGAATTTGCAATAAAATTGATATTTTATAACTATAGAGAAAAAATACTATCGAGAATGATTTCGCTTGGGCTATTTCCATTAACAATGTTTACTTCGTGGCTTAAAGCTACAGATTATTCAGTTCTAGAGCCAGGAGTATATGATCTAATTGTAATAATATACTATCAAGTCGAGCCAAGCGTCATTCCAGTTAACTTCTCTAACGTTATAGTTAAGATGGGTAATGAAACTTTAGTGAGCATAATCGTTGGGGTGCAAGAACAGCCAACAAATTTCCAAAACCTATCTGTTAAGCCAATCTACTTCAATTTAGATGAGTTAGGAAATGGGACTAGCGGCAGCTTTACATACTCATCGACAATATCAATACCTAGCGGAGGAGAGTACCTATTCAGAATGATTAATGAAACAGAGTTGAAAGAAGATTTCAGCAGCTTCCTTGTGACAATAACTTTATCTAATTCTACAGAGAAAATATCCCTTACGTTAGGATTTCAATACCTTGCACCAATATTTGGTCCAACAATTATGGTTCCCAACAATTCAGTATATTTATCACCTGGAGTTTATAAGATGAGTATAACAATCCACTATAATCTCTATATTAGAGTAAAACCAATGAGCTTTAGAGGCACATTAGTTGAAGTAGGAAATACTCCGCTACTTAATGTAAACTTCACATTATAGCTAACAAGTGAGACTACTATTACTAGAAGATACTTTATGCTGCTACTATATGTTAACACGATAGCTATTTTGAGAAAAGGTCGAATGTAATTTCTGAATAAGACTTTATAGTATCTCATTAAGCGCTCGTGGTATCAATACAGAAGCCCTACATATTTGCTGAAAGTTAGGCAGATAAGGAATCTTAAAAATAAGATTTAAAACATCAAAATTTTTAATTTTTCCCTTACTATTTTCTATGTGCAAAGTGAATTTGAAGGGATATCAAAATTACGTAAAGGCGTTTTAGTATTAATTATAGCAGCAATACTCGTTGTTGTAACGTCAATTTTAGCAGGCTTTACATTAGCAGGAATTCTAACGTTATTATCAAAAATGATTTCTGTGTCGACACTAGCAAAAAATCCTGCATCTATCGCTTCAGCACTGTCTTCTTCTATTTCAAGCTCTCATTTTACTTTGATGACATCAGCTTTAGGAATAATCGGATTTGCCAGCTTTATACTAGTCATTGTGGGATATTCGTACCTTAGGAGAGGATTTAAGACTTTAAACATTAGAGAAGGGTATGCAGGGACAACCTTATTCTTTTCATTTCTTGTCTTGTTCATTCTTGGCATTCTAATATTCGTTGGTATTGGCATAGGAGCAATAAAAATTGCCCCTATTAACCCTAAAATTGCTCACGGCCTTTTTATGGCAGGAGTTTTTATCAGTGTTACTTTAGTAGGGATTGCTTTCTTGCTTCTAATCATAAGTAATATCTTGCTAGGAATAGGATTTTATAGAGTTGGAAGCAAATATGACGAAAGTGTAAGTAAGGTAGGAGGAATTTTAGTATTGCTAGCAGGAATGCTCCCTATTCTATTTATATTAATGCCTTTAACTATCTCGGCAGTAGCTTCTTTTCTTTACTTTTTGGGCATTATCTTTGTTTATGCAGGCCTTATGAGAATAAGAGTTGCTCAAAAAATTCAGCAACAAGCGCAAGTAATATCTACTGCACAACAACCTCAACAAACATTTATTCCTCAAATTTACCAAGTAGGGCAAGGAATAATAAGGAGCGATGGCTTTGCACATCTCATAATATATTCCAATACTCAAGTGTTAATACTATCAGCTAGGATTGAAAGTACAAATATAAATTCTGTTAATATACTGCCAGTAACTCTTATCCCGGGACAGAACGGTGTTATAATTAAGTTTGATAATGTAAGTTCATTAAAGCCTGGTACTGCTTATGTAATAGCTATTACTATAAACGTAGGAGGAAACATAAGTGAGATAAAAGCTGTTGCAGTTTATCAACAATAAAATACGATTTGTTTTTATACTCCATGACCCTGTATTAGCTCATTATTTTAGAGGTAAACTACTAGGGGGTTCTACTTAGATTTTAGTTCATTGGTCTAAGAAGATTAAGTAATATCCGCATATGAGGCTTCAACAAACTTTATTATTTTAATCTCAAATTCTTTTCTATGCACAGTGAAATTGAAGGGATTGAAAAATTACGCAAAGGATCAGAAATACTCATATTGGCTTCAATACTCATTATAATAGCGTTTTTTGCTTTAGCACTCTCACTATTTGCAGCCTCATCTTACACAACAACAACTCTTTCAACAATAATGGGCATTCTTATGGCTTATATAATAATGGAAATTATTGGGGATGTAGGGGGAATTATTGGCATGTTTTACATTAGGAAAGGCTTCGAGATCTTAAGAAATCTGAGTAGAGATGTTGGAATTGGATATACTGGTGCAACGCTAGCCTTTGTAGGCATTGGTTTATCAATCCTAGGGGCTGCCCTAACATTTGTAGGGGGTGGGGCTGTAACAACAGTTGGCAATGTAATTGTATTTGTAGGTAATGTGCTAATCGGAATAGGATTTTACAGATTGGGAGAGATATATAATGAAAGTACAACGAAGATTGGCGGAATCCTTGTAATAATTATACCATTCGTTGGTTATATCCTTACATATTCTGGCTTAGGAAAAATAATTGAAAGACCTCTTGCCCCGCCAAGCCAACCACAAATTTATCAAGTTGGGCAAGGGACAATTGGAGGCGACGGGAGTGCCAAAATCACTCTTTACTCCAATACTCAAGCTGTGATAATGTCAGCTAGGATTGAAGGAACTACATTGGCTTCAGCAAATATAAACCCTGCTGTACTACAGCCTGGGCAAAACGAAATTACTATTAAGTTTGACAACGTCAGCTCGCTTACTCCGGGCGGAAATTACCTTATAACTTTATTCATTAAAATTGGAGAAAATATAATTGAGATAAAGGCTGTTGCTATTTATCAACCTTAAGCTATAAGGGAAAAACTGTGTGCACGAAAAACTTAACACCTTTGAATGAATTGTTTTTAATCCTTCGAAAGTTTAAATATACATTAAAGTGAGAAAATGGGAGGCCAAACAGTTCTTAAGATTTATGGTTCTAGTTTTTCTGCGAACTTAAGCTTTTCGAATGACAAGCTAGCTACTTTTTCCATTGAGTATAACATAGAGAGTGGCAAGCTCACTATAAGTGGTGCTGATATTGTCATAAGTATTGGCAATTATCATTATATGCCAGAAAAGAAAGATATCTTGAGAGGTTTCAATGAAACAGTGATGGAGAAATATAAGGAGAAAATAACGAGATGGGAAATTAATGAAAGTGAAGCAAAGCAGTTGCTTCTTGATTTGCTAGATTATGTTAACGGGATAACAAAAGGGGAGGCTGCTGACTTAATTGAAAATGTAAAGAGTGCAGTGAAAGGTGAAAATGTGGAGGTTAGGTTTTCTTCAGAGCTTTCCGGATTTTCTTCAGAATATAGCACTATTTACAAAGAAGCTGAGGGAATCGACAAATTACGTACAGGCTCACTGATATTCGTATTAGCCTCAATATTTTTTACATTAGCATTTTTTGTGCTCTTAACCCCAGTGCTGTTCCCATTAATTACAGTTTCATATCATCCAATAGCAATGGTGGGTACTGTCATAGATTTTATAATAGTGGAAGCTATTGGGGCTTTAGCGGGATATATAGCTTTGCTTGATGTTAGGAAAGGCTTTGAAATCCTTAATAATTTAGGTAAAGACACTGGAATAGGATATATTGGCACAACGCTAGCCTTCATTGCCCTTGCTCTATTAATTCTTGGATTATCTTTAGCATTTATGGGGGTTGGGGCTTTATTGATAATTAGTTATGCAATTGGAATTATAAGCAATGTATTAATTGGGATAGGGTTCTATGAAGTGGGAGAAATATATAACGAGGGTATGACAAAAATAGGTGGGATTCTTGCAATAATTATTCCATTCATTGGTTATATTCTTACATATGTAGGTTTAGGAAAAATAATTAAAAAGATGATGCTCCCTACTCCGCCAGCTAAACCAGAGTAGAACGTAGAAATAACGGACTCGCTAAATTCGAGCTACAAAAATGTCAGCTAAGAGCTAAACTGGTTGGACAAAATGAAATTGCTATGATATTATTTCGCTTACTCTAGGTGGAAATCTCATACTTTATGCTACTGCTGTTCGATTATGTCTACTATTAAGCTTTAATATATAGAAATTTCGATTTAAATACCTTAATTTAGTTATTTATGTCTTGTGCGGGATAAGGAAAAAAACAAATATTTTAAGGTTGATAAATTGCATTAGCCTTTATTTCACTTATGTTTCCTCCTACATTAACAACTATAGTTATCATATAGCTTCCGCCAGGCGTTAGTGAACTAACGTTGTCAAACTTAATAGTAATTTCGTTTTGCCCAGGCTGTAGTACAGCAGGGTTTATATTTGCTGAAGCCAATGTAGTTCCTTCAATTCTAGCTGACAAGACTGTAGCCTGAGTAGCAGAGTATAAAGAGACTCTAGCATTGCCGTCACCTCTAATTATCCCTTGCCCAACTTGATATATTTGAGGTGGATAGCTTGGTTGACTTAAGGGTATTTGCGGTTGAATTGTTGGCATTGGTTTTATTTTTCCTAAACCTACGTAAACTATAATATATCCAACAAATGAGATAATTCCTATAGGTATTGCTGCTAAAATTCCTCCAATCTTTGTTGTGCTTTCATTATATATTTCTCCAACCTTGTAAAATCCTACACCAATCAATATGCTACTTACTACTCCAATTATACCTCCAAGTACTAGTAAACCTAAACCGCAAATAGGGGAAGCAATCATTACTAAAACGCCAAGAACTAATATAATAAGGGCTACGAAATATAGTGTTGCACCGGTGTATCCTATCCCAACATCTCTTCCCAAATCTCTAAGGGTCTTAAAACCTCCTCTAATGTCAAGTAATCCTAATAATTCCTAATATAGCCCCAATAATGACTACTGCTACCAAAGCTCCAATCGTGCTCAATGTTAGCGAAAATGATCCAGAAGCTAATGCTGAAAACGATGAGGATATTAGCAATAAAGCTATAAATCCGACAAGTAGCGGCACTAGGATTAGTATTAGTGTTCCTCTACGCAACTTTTTTATTCCTTCAAATTCGCTTTCCATAAAAATAGATTTGAAGCTAAAATAAAAACTTTATCATGTATCTCATGTCAGCTTTTTGAGCAAAAATTTCTAGGACGATTCGCTCTTAACTTATACTAAGCTGCTATTGTAGGTGCATCATTAGAGAGTGAAGTTCGGCCTGATATTCGAACTTGCTTATTTGTTAAAGGTGAAGAGCAAGTTGAAGAGATAACAAATAGAGACTTATAATGAGCTAATGCCTTCTCTCCCAATATGTTATAAACGATTATAGAATTTATAGCTTTAAAAATAAATTTCTTAAGAATTTAAAATCCTTTTTACCACGAAATAAAACTTATTAAGCTCTTACTATAAAAAAGGTGATAATCATACTACTTCTTTACAAATTTCTGCTTATCTATATTCTCTAGTTTTTAAGCTAAATAGAGTAAGATATGTGATATAAATATTCTCTCAAAAAGAAATAAAAATATATAGAATAATAAATGATTATTGTAGCAAACCTTTTTAAAAAGCGAGAAAAAAGACAAAATGATGTCTGAGATAGAAGGGTTAGGAAATTTACGTCTAGGAATTGGCTTACTTATAGTTACAGAGCTTTTGACGGACTTAGTTTTGTTAATAATAGCAGAGGCCGTACTGTCAATTTTACCTTCGTCAGAAGTCTTAATTCATGGCAGTCTTTATCCGCCAATAAATGTGCAAGAATTAGCAAGGCAATTGATTGAAAGAGGAGAAGCTGGCGGTTACCTCTTTGCTTTACTTTTCGCCGGGTTTCTTGCATTTGTAGCACTCATAATCCTTATTGTAGTGCTAATTGAAGCTATAAGAGGATTTAGCACTTTGAACAAATACGTTAAAGGGTCTTACTTAGGCATCTATGGTATTATAGTGCTCTTTATATCAGCTATAGCTAATTTAATTGCAGAACACTCCGCAACATTTCAAATTTTCCAGCCAACACAGCTAATTGGAGGAGCAATAGGTGTGATTGGCTATATTCTCATTGGTATAGCCCTTTATAACATAGGAAGGTTTTACAATCAAAGCCTACTTAAGATAGGGGCAATTCTGATTATAATACCTTTTGGATTTATAGGCGACTTAATTCCTCTGCTTGTATCCCCAATTCTGCTGTCTACTGCAGTATATTCTTCTCTATCACTTACTTTAATAACGCTTATATCGTCAATACTTTGCTATCTAGGTTTAAATAACGCATATAAACAAAGAAAGCAATAAGCAAAAGTTCCGTTGAAGATGTTGAGACAATAAAGACACAAACCATAAAAAACTCTATTTCAATCATCTCACGACTTTTGGAAATTTATAAAATATGATTAATTACGAGAAGTTGGAGAGTTGATAGCTTTTAAGAAGAATGAGGAAAATTCAGAGGGACGGGCAATCATCATTTTTCAGTGCCTGCGTAAATCATCACTGCTGGCGGTCAAGGAATCCCTCCTCATCCTGCCTACTTTGAGGCTGTCAGAGGGATGAGGACCGGGGGAGCCTATATTTTTAATAATTTTACAAGAAAAATAAATCTTTCTTGCTTAATTGAACGGGGAAAACGTTAATTTCTGCGTTATAATAAGAAATTATAACTGAATAGTGTTGAGCCTTCAGCGGGCTGAAATATGATGAATGGGGACCTCGACACAGCTACTTAAACCCTGATATAATATATTATAATATGAGAGGAATAAAATTTGTAACTTTGAGGGAGGCAATTGAAAAGAAAAACGCAGAGCTGATTTTGAACCTTGTTGCTAATTTTTTGAAGGATCACGGCTTATATCTTGTTGAAAAACCAACATTCTTTACTGCTAAAGTTGAGAAAAGCGACCAGCTTGTCGAAATTAACCTCTTTTACCCTGCTTATCACATAAAATACATAGTTTATGACAATGACGAGGTCTCACTTGAAGTTAGAAGATTAGTGGGAGAAAGAGTGCAGGTGAAATCTGAAGAGTAAAAAAGATTCCTAGACTTCTAAGAGTATAATTTATTCTCTACGCTAGTTGGGCTTTTCAATTCTCCTTGGCCTAAGATTTATTAACCTTTTAATATTATAGGAATAAAGCACAATGGCAGAGTTTAACGTTAATTAATGAACACAGGTCAAACAACCCTTAGCTGATATCTCTTTTCTGGCTGAAAATTGAGTTCAACTTCTAAAAAGTAAAGAAACTAATGATATTCATCATCTTCAGCATCTCTATCTTCTCTTATATCCATCCAGACTGGCCTAGAACTTTTTAGCCTTTTTCTTATCTCGTCTGCTTCTTTTAAAGCCCTCCTCCTCTTTTCCATCATTACGAGCTCTTCAAGGCATTGCCTAACCTTTTCAGCATAATCAATTCCAAGTTCCTCAAGCTCTTGCTTTAGCTTTTTGCTTATTCTAATTGAGATTTCCTCACTCATTTTCCTGCTATTTTCCACTTTCTAACATATAAAGATTACTCTACAATAGACACTTAGTTTTTCATTTTTAAAGACTTGCTATTGTCTTTTCAAATGTTTTCTCCCAGTAACTCTTTGAAAGCAAAAACGGTAAAGTGAAAACTAAAGTTGCTATAACACCGCCAATTGGAAAGAAAACGTCTAAAAATATAGGTATGAGAGAAACAGCTGCTAAATAACCTGCTATCACATTTCTAAAACCATACTGCGGAATTTGTGACTGTGAAACTGGATAGAATCTGGCGTAAATAGAGGAAACATAAATAAAGTCAAATGGAATTAAGAGGCTGCCAAGCCCAGCTGTTAAGTTGAGTAAAATAAGTGATATTGAAAAAGGCAGGAAAATTATAAACAACGAGAGGGTTTTAGTTAAAACATATTTCCTAGCATATTCGGCTGGCGTCATAACCGATAAGTTTAGCCATAAAGGTTCATTTATAAATGCTGATTGAGAAGTAAACAAGATAAAGTAAAAGCCCGTAAATCCAACTACAAATTCCTCTGCAAAAGAGACTCTAAATAGAAACGCAAAGATTATGTAGTAAACTGCTGCAATTGCTGAATTGGCAATAAGCATTTTATAAAGTTTTACTCTCCTATTTATTTGTTGCACCACACCACCTATGTTAACCCTTCCACCAATCTCAATAAAGTTTAAATTTCTCTTTAACATGGCAACAAAAGGTGAGGAAGAATATAGGGAAATTGAGGTTGTCGGTTTGCCTCTTTGAGTAAGAAGCCCTTGCCTCCTATAAAATTCATTTACTAAATCCTCAACACTTGCGTTTCTCATCGCTAAGACTAGGACTATAACGTCTAATGTAGCAAGAATGAAATAGCCATAAATATAACCAAAAACCATTGATAGGGGAGAAAACGGAAACCTTGCAATAGAGGATAACATCCAAACAGTAATTATTGCCGATGCAATCTTTCTATGCCTCTTAAAAGCGAAATAAGAGAATGTGTTCATGAGGGAGACCATTAGCACTACAAGGATAGAAAAGAAAGAGAGGATTGGAAAAAGAAGGTAAATCGCAAATATTGTTGAGAACAAGCTCAGCAAAAAGGAAGAGATTGACTGCGCAATTACTATATCTCTCTCATCAAAAGGTAGCATATAAAGGAAATCGACGTCAGACTTCTGGATAAACACAGAGGTATAAATGCTGCTCATGAGGAAGTAAAAGGAAAGGTAAGCTATCCCACCAATTGCATAGCCATATAATGCATATGGAGAGAGGTGAGTGTTTGAAGAGAACTCAAAGAATAAGATGAGGAGAACTAATATAACTGAGAAGATAATTGATTTCCTAAAAGTTGTCCTTATTTTGAACTTAATCAGATCCCAAAGCATCACTCTCTAATACTTTAAACTTACCTATAAATAATTTGCTGTTGTCAACTTTTCTGCTTCAAGAAACTTAATTTGTTCGTAAACTCTTTGTATTGTACAAATGAGGAAAAGTAATTTAAGTACTTAACCTTCACCTTTAGCTTTTAGAAAGAAAAGAAGGAAAAATCACTTTCTTCTAGCCAGGAAGAGAACTAATGCAATGACTACGACTATTATTAAGACAATTGCTATAATAAGGGGTGTGCTGGAACTAGTTTTACTTTGAGAAGATGTTATTGGACTAGTTGTAAAGATGCTACTTGTAAAGGTGGATGTTGTTGTAGAAGAAGACGTTACAGATGAGGTTGTAGAACTACTGGTCGTAGTAGCGGTACTGCTAGTTGTAGTTGTAAATGTACTAATTATTGTAGTTGTAATGCTTGAAGATGTCGTTGTTGTTATTGTAGTGGTAAATGTTATCTGAGCAGGATAAACTAAAACTTTAACTGTTGTGTTCTCTTGAATTTCTCCAAGTGGGTTATCAGCAACAACTTTTATCAAGTACGTGCCATTTTCAGTTACATTATATTGAATAAACTCGCTTTTTGTTTGCCCTATTAGAGTGTTATTTACATACACAAGATATGTACTAGGTTGAGTTTCATTCCATGAAATGTTAAGGACTGTGTAACCAGGGTAGTGCTGCTGTGAAACGCTAATTGTAAATGGCTTAGGTGCTTGTAACGCAGCCATAAACTCTAGTGAGGAAGTCATTGTAACTTGATTGGTTTGTATATTTACCGATACTAAAAGGTGAGTAAGTAAAATTGTCACAGCAGTTGAGTTTACATACAAACCGTCAGGGATGTAGTAAGATTCTGGGGTGGTTACCTCAACTTCACGATAAAGTTGCCCCCAGCTTAAGTTATAAACTGCAAACGTATCAACTGTGCTAGTTCCTGACGTCTGGGCATTATAAATAAGGATGAATTTTCCGTTTATATAACCAAGGGCAATTCCATTGAAGCTTTTTTCTGATATGATTTTTCCAGTTGATAAATTATATAATACTATATAAGATGTTATTGAAGATGAAGGAGATGACATGGGCACGTAACTGACTAATGCTAAACCATTGCTTACTGAAACTTGGGCTGGTGAAATGTTATTGTAATCTGGTATCTTGTAAATGACTTTGCCAGTTGTAAGATTAATGACGAAGTACTCTACCTTTATGTTTGCACTCGCTGACATTTGAAGATTAAGTGATAATAGGGAGGCATTTGAAACTATCCCAATATCATTGCCAACTTCTATGTTAGAGGCGTTAGATACATCTACTGAAATGTTTCTTACCACTTGGTTTTGAGAGATTAAAAGTAAGTAAGTTTCACCAGTTGGAGATGGCTTCCATAATGCATAGAGAGAGTTGTTGTAAACAGAAATTCCTCTCACAATTCCGCTTGTTATTACGTTCTTTAAATGCCAACTTCCATTAGTATAGTTTGCATAACCTAAGTAAGCTTTTGTTAAGTTAGAAACTAGACTGCTTAAACTTGAAACTGAAGTAACACCAGGAATATATACAAAATATATGTTGCTTCCAATAGCTTGAGGTGGTGCAATTGGAATGCCGTTTAAAGGTAATGGAGGTAATCCTAATGCAGATATATTAGCAGAAATTGAAGTAATGTTGTATTTTACTGAAGTTCCATTTATCACTACTTCCCCCTTCATATTTAAACTTAAGTAATAGACGTGGTTAGAGATGCTTTGGGGTGTTGTATAAACTATTGTTTCACTAAAGGGTATTGTAGTAGTTTGTGAAAAAGTTAGTAAAGACAAAGAGAAGAGCATTAGAGAAAAGAGGACGATAGACATTTTTATTATGAAAATTTTCTTCATGAGATAAAGTAAAGGCAAAAGATTAAAAAATTAGCTCAAAGATTGGTTTCTCACCGTGTATTCCCTCGCAAGATTATAACCGGAGAAAGGCAGTGCCTAGAGAGATAAAATAGAGTTCTTGTGATAACTTAGCTGTTAATGTATCGAAGAATTAATGAAAATTACAAACTAGTTATTGCCTTTTCAAAGGTTTTCTCCCAATAACCCTTAGAGAACAAGAATGGCAAGGTGAAAGCTAAGGTGACTACAGCCCCATCAATTGGGAAGAAAGCATCTAAAGCAATAGGTATGAAAGAAGGAAGAAGTAATAGGCTGGCAGATAAAACTCTAACGTCATAAGATGGAATTTGTGTTGACATTAGCACCGGATAATACCTAGCATTAATTGATGCAGCATAAATATATACAAGGGGAATTAATAAACTGCCAGCACCGACTAACGGATTAAGCAAAAACAAGGAAATCGAAATTGGCAAGAAAACGATAAAGATTGAGAGAGTTTTTGTCAACAAGTATTTTCTGGCAAACTCTACTGGTGTCATAACTGATAAATTAAGCCATAAAGGTTCATTTACAAATGCAGATTGAGAAGTAAATAAGATGATAAAGATTCCTGCAAAAAGGGCTATTAAACTTTCAAAAATTGAGAGTAAGATATGAGTGTTCACCTTTTCAGTTACTACAAGACTACGGCTAAAGAACGAAAAACCTATATAGATTGCTATTGCTATTGCAGAGGTTATTGCAACTACTTTATACATTTTGACCCTTTTGTTTATTATATATGGTATTCCAGTACCTAAATTCATCCTTCCACCAATTTCAACAAAGTTAAAGTTCCTCTTTAGCATTGCCATCAGAGGCGATGAGGAATATAGAGAAATTGAAGTTGTCAGTTTGCCCGTTGTAAGTCCTTGCCTCTTATAAAATTCATTTATTAGCTCTTTAACGCTTGCATTTCTTATTCCTAAAAGCACAGTTATAACAAATAAGGCAGCTAAAATGAAATAGCCGTAAATGTAACCAAAAATCATAGAAAATGGTGAGAATGGAAACTTTATAATAGAGGATAACATCCAGACTGCAATTATTGCAACTATGATTTTTCTCTTAAATGCGAAGAAAGCGAAAGAATTCATAGCAGCAGACACCAGCGTTACAAGCACAGAAAAGTAAGAGATTGCTGGGAATAAGAGAACAGCAACAACTATTGTTTGTAATAAGTTTATCAAAAAGGCAGATAGCGAGTATGCAATTTCTAATTCTCTCTCGTTAAGAGGTAGCATATAAAGAAAGTCTACGTCAGACTTTTGAATAAAGAAAGAGGAGTAAGTACCGTTAACTATGAAGTTTAAAGAGAGTATAAGAATACCAATAATATCAAGCTCATATATGACTGAGGAAGGAAGATGGGTGTGAGAAATGATAAAGGAATATAAGAGTAGGATGAGAAAAACAACTACATACGTGATAATTGCTGACCTCCTAAAAGCAGTTCTTACCTTAAACTTTACTAATCCCCATAACATCTTAGACGCCAGCGCTCATTATCCTAGCTACAATGCTCTCAATTGGCTCGTCTTCTCTTCCCAGTTTTTTCAGCTCTTCAATAGTCCCTGTCCATACAACTCCGCCTTTGTTTATAATTATTACGTGATCAGTAAGGCGGGTTGCAATCGACATTATGTGAGTTGAAACTAAGAAAGTTGCCTTCATGCTCCTTAACAAATTTATTACTTTCTCCTGAGTAGGAATATCGAGATAATTGAGAGGCTCATCAAGCAAAACTATTTCGGGGTTGTGAAGTATTGCTAAAGCAATTGAAAGCTTCTGCAGGTTGCCTCTTGAAAGCTTCCCAGCCTCAACATTCTCATAGCTATTAAGATCAAGAAAGTCGATCAGTTCATCAACCCTCTCTCTTGGAACACCCCTAAATGAGGCAAAGTACTCAAGGTTTTCCCTCACCGTTAAAGTTCTGTAAGGCACTGCATCTTCTGGCAGATAACCCAGTATCTTTTTCACCTCTTTTGAGTTAGGCAACATTCCTTTAATGTAAGCTTCACCTTGATCAGGCTTAAGCAGTCCAGCTAAGATCTTTAAAGTAGTTGATTTCCCAGCACCATTTGGGCCAAGCAAAGCATATCTTCCATAACAAGGGACTGAGAAGGACAAATTGTTGAGGGCTGTAATGTTTCCGTAACGCTTGACAAGGTTTCGAACTTCGATACATTCCATAAGTGATAGAAAGAGTGGAAAAAATAAAAGCTTTACCCAAAGACTTATATTGTAAATGCCTAAGTTAGATTTTTTCAGCATAATTGTCCGAATAGTTGAAATTACAAGAACTCTTGCAGAAATTATTTGGTGAGAAATGGTAACTTATTCGCTTTGCGCTAATAACGGAACCAGGGCATATGTAATATCAGACAAACCAACTCTTAAGTACTTTCTTAAACTATTTATTTCGGGCTAAGACTTAAGATATTAAACTAGATTCTGCCTATTGTGAATGAAGGCAGAAATTTGCAATAGATAGAATTCTTTAAATGAATAAAGCGGTATGTCGCCTTTCTTTTACGAGACCAGAACTATTTCTATTTCGTGCTTAAAATGTTACTTTTCAAGTTTCTAAGAAATTTACTTCCAATGATTAAAATTATATTTAATAAAATCTAGAAGATATACGATTTTTACATTAATGGCTGCAACATTTTATAATTAATGTTAAGCTATAGAATTTTTAATACCTCAGGGCTGATAAAACGCTACAGTTCTCATTGCACTTATATTTTCTCCTATGACTAAGGTTATAAAATAATTTGGTTGGAAATTAATGAATTGTGTCACTAAACCAAACAGTTATATCGTTTCGTCCAAGGCACAAGATAATTAACTGATGTTTTGAAGTTTACTAGAGCACCTTAATAATTGGATTAAACTTAAATACCTACATTAAATAAAGCTCTACTCATGCAGGAGAAAATAGTAACGCTAATATTAATATTTTTAATTCTAATCCCGTTCTATTACTTAGCATTGCATAACTTAATGGAATCGAATACATCGGCAAACACACAGCAAATATTTAGTCCACAACCTGTCAACAATATTACTCAGATAGTTGATGAAATAATAGGGGGCCAATGGAAATTGATAAAGAACATCACTATAGATAATTCATCTTACATCGAGTATCAGTATTGGCTAAAGGAGAATGACTCATCAGGAAGAGAGATTTATATTTGCATCACATACTTTTCCAATGAGTCCTTAGCTAAAGAACAATTTAATATTATTTATCAAAAAAATGCTACGCCAATCCCCTTAGACTGGAGCGGCTTAAGCTATGAGGATATTAACGGAACAGTGTTTTATTTCGGTCAGTATGGAAATCCTGTTAATTATTTCGGAACTTATACTATAACTCAAAACATCAACTATATTATAATCATAAACTTCTTTAGATTCCATCCCAGTCTAAATGAGATAGCTGAATTGATTAACGTTATTGAATCTGTAATCAATGTCACTTTATGATAAGCTATGAGGTTACTTCTAACACGAATTCAATACTTTTTATGAATGCCTCTTCAATGGTAAAGGAAAGGCTATATGTCAATAGAAAGAAAAAAGGAAAGAAGAAAATAACTTACCACAAATAGCCTAGACTTCCTGCCCCTGGCGTTAATTCAGCCTCATATTCGTCAGTTGTTAAGTTATAGTAAGCCTGATCTATAACATTGTTTGATGTCTCAGCAGTGTTACTACCGAAGTTAAAAGCATGAGGAATTTCTTTGAAGGTAGTTCCGTTCCAGTAGAACAGCTGGAAGTATAGAGTCCCGCTATTCATATTAGCGTTGCTTCCTCCACCAGGCCCGCCCATTATTAGTTCTGCATCATAATAAAGCCCATCGCCCGTATAATTATAGCCGTCTACAAGGAAGTAAACGTTAGATGAACCAGGAGCATTTACAGTCACAGTATCATAGTTCACCCAGCCATAGCCGTCATTGTACCAGAAGTAAATTACTGGCTCTCCTTTACTGTTAGTAGTTACATTAACTAGCAAGTAGAATGTTGACGGTAGAGTTAGATCTACATCATTGCCCGGATCAGAGCTTGAGGCTTCATATGCATAATATGTTGTGGTCTGATAATGATAAATCTTCCCATTCCCAGATACTCCACTAACTTTCGCAGTAGAAGTAGTAAGGTTCCAGATGTTATCTACAAAAGTTATTTGATGTGTCTGAGTGTTATATACTGCTACGTCTTGGACCCAGAGGGCAATACTGCTTCCCTTATATTCATAGTTTAGCACTACGTTCAGCTGGAAAGAGACTGAGTAGGGATAAGTTTTGGAGTTAGATGTAGCTGAAAGAGAAACTAGAAATATTTTACCCTTCCATTGTGTAGTTTTTATTATGTAAGCAGTTTCCCCGTTAGCTGTTTGATTTACACCATAGTCTGCAACTCCCATTGGTGCAGGCTCTTTAGAATAATATTGATAGACATTAACTACATTGCCTATTTTTGTTGGATGAGAAGATGGATGAACTGGTGGGAATGCCAGAGAGGCTGTAGAAGATATTGCTATTGGCAGTATTAGCTGTAGCATAAGAAGAAAAGCTATTAAAACTGATGTAGGATATCTCATTTTTCCTCATTATATTAAAATTCTCTCTTAATTATAAGCATTTAGCAGTAAATGTTTAGAGATTTCTCATAGGTGTAAAAAACTCTAAGTTCTATATATTTATTTGCAAGAACAATCTTAATCCCTATATGTTAGTTAAACATCCTCTTTGTTAAGACGTTTTAATTATTAAAAATTTTTAAGCAAAATTTATAAGGTCAGTGAAAACAAGTTATACCTGCTAGAGTTATGTTCTTTAAATTATCGAGGCATTTTAGAATTGAGAAGGCAGAAGGGATGTTCTAATTCACTAAAATTATTTCTCCTGTGATTCGTACTGTATATATGCAACAGTAAGGAAGGTAATACCCATATTTAAGATGCCTAATACTGCAATATCTGTTAGTAAATTTATTTTTACATCAAACTAGTATAAAGGTCTGTCAATTCTTGTTTATTCCTCTATACATCACTAAAACCTAAGTAATTGGAGTAAAGAGATAATCGTGATTACCTATACTAGTTCTTACTTGTAGAATTTCTCTATGCTATAATTAATAAAGCACTTTATATCTGTTGCTTCCGTATAATAGGTCGTTGCAGTTAGAAAAACTAGATTAATGAAATTTTAGCAGTACGAAGAGTACCACAATCTCAAACAAATAAGCTTTTCTATGCATTCATTTGTTTAAAACTCATATAGTAAAATAGATTCTCGGATGAACTGTGCAGAATAACACCTTTCATATACTAGGAAAGAAATGAGGTTTATTTTATGTAAGCTTTTAAACAATCTTAAACTAGTAAATTCAATCTCTGTTTTAGGCCATTAAGGATAAAAATCTGGCTATTTTAATTTCTTGATGTTTAGAAAAATCTCTATCTCTGATATTAGTAATGCTCTTTTACTAAATTTGCTAATAAAAAGCTACTTAAGAGGGTTGATAAACTGTAGCGGTCTTTATTTCTCTAATATTCCCTCCTACATTAACAACTAAAGTTATAAGGTATGTAGCACCAGGAGTTAATTGGGATACATTATCAAATCTAATAGTAATTTCGTTATCTCCAGGTTGCAAAACAACCGGATTTATATTTACAGAAGCTAGCGTTGTCCCATCA
>ERZ1684502.91-NODE-91-length-22847-cov-143.969551_pt1 | contig 22847 bp, 22 predicted proteins | sample MGYA00580192_ERZ1684502 | MGnify/ENA primary metagenome ERZ1684502 (study PRJEB41476, sample SAMN13258264) | hydrothermal vent metagenome | biome: caldera [ENVO_00000096]; feature: acid hot spring [ENVO_00002120]; material: acidic water [ENVO_01000358] | place...
CTAATAATTGTATTTGCAATTAGCTTTATCTCAAATATATTGCCATTTGCAGGCGCTCCTTACACGATTATTGCAACCACTTTCTTAATAGACTATGGAGTAAACACAGAAAATTTGATCCTTATCATCACCATTTCTGGGATTGGAGCAGCATTGGCTAAAACATTAACATACTTACTTGGCATTGCCCTTAGAAAACCCCTTCATAATAATAAGAATATTCCTCTTCTGAATAAGTTTGTAAAAAGTAAATATTTCCCTCTGGCGCTTTTTATAACTGCAATATTACCCGGTCTGCCCCTTGATGATTACCTTTATATAGGAGGTGGAATAACTAGGGCTTCTTTAGCGAAGATGCTATTAATTACAGTGCCTTCTAAAATATTGAAAAGTGCAATAGAAATTCCAATAGAATTATTTGGAATAATAAAGATAAGCGTTATTACAAATGTGAACCCTCTGTTTCTGTCTATAGGACTAACAATACTGTTTATAGCTCTGGGAGTTGTACTAATAAAAATAGATTGGAACAGCATTTATGAGAAAATTACCCAAAAGTTAAATAATAGAAAGTCTATTTCCCCATAATGAAAATCTTCTCATCGCCAAAGTTTGACGTGATTATAGATAAATTCAAACTCCCAAATGGAAAAGAAGTTGAAAAAGCATATGTAAAACATAGGGGTTCGGCAGTCATTATACCATTTTTAGATAAGGAAACTATCATTATGATAAGACAATATAGACCAATTATTGGCAAATGGCTATATGAATTACCAGCAGGTACAATAGAGGAAGGAGAGAACGAAGAAATAACTGCGAAAAGAGAGCTAGAAGAAGAAATTGGATATCAAGCCAGAACTGTGACAAAAATTTTCTCCTTTTACGTTTCACCAGGAGTTACAACAGAAGTTATGCATGTGTTTATTGCTAAAGATTTGACAAAAACTTCTCAACATTTAGAAGAGTATGAAGTTATTGAGCCGTTTGAAATAAAGCTTAAAGATGCAGTAAAAATGGCATTAGATGGAAGAATAGAAGATGGAAAAACAATGCTTTCTCTGCTTTTTATCTCGCAAAAATATCAAGAGCTCCTAGCTCGCCAACTAATATAGGCTCTTCCAGCGTTATCCATTTTCTTGCTTTTGCTTCCCTTAACTTTTCTACAACATTAACCCATTTATAAAGATCTGGAATTTCATATATTACTACAAATTCATAATCGCTTATTCCAAAAGAGTAAGTAGTATATGATCTTATTCCTTCATTATCTGGATGAGACTTTGCAATTTTTATATGCTCAGCCATAATATTCTTTCTATCTTCAAAAGGCAATAAGTACCATTCTGGACTCTTCTTCATAGGATATGCAACGAAGTATTTGAGAGGAGGGGATTTTAGAATAATGGATAAATCTTTATTTCCGCCTTCCATATAGGGAGAGGGCTTAAAAACAGAAAATAATGATATTTTTTCTCTTAAATATGAATTTGCGACAGACTGTATTGCATATCTAAATTCATTTAAGGGGGTTGTGTTAAAATCTGAAGCCCAATATATTAAATCCCCATCATACCTTAACGACAAAAATCTCTTCAAAGATATTAATTTGCCTTCAAATTCTTTTTCTACCTCAGAAATCTGATTGAGAATCTTCTTTCTCTCTTCTCTCTGTAATTTCCACCACTCATCAGAGAACTTAAACATTTTAACTGTCATATAAACATAGTTTAACATAACTTCATATTCACACTAATAAATAATAAACTTAGTTATCAAAAGGGGCTGTCTCTGTATACTAAATATTTATTTTACTAATTCATGATTACCTACAGCTATGCGAGTATTCCCTAAATGACCCATCATATTAAAGGAAAGTCAAAAACCCTTAAATAAGGCCCTATACAAGATGATTAAAGCTACTGGTATCAAGAGTTAAACAATGAAATTAGAGTGAGATAATATAGTCCTACAAATTTAAAATTACTTATGGATTTTTGTGATAAATATTAGCTTTTGGGTTTCGTGAAAAGATTAAGTTATAAAGCCTTAAGGAATATTGTGTTTAGCGAAATGTTACGTGTCTATATAACAGGTGAACCTGGAGTAGGAAAAACAACGCTCTTATTAAAGATAGTTAATGAATTGTTACGAAGAGGAATTCAAGTTTCGGGTTTTTATTGCCCAGAAGTTAGAGAGAAAGGAAAGAGAATTGGTTTTAAGATAAAGAGCTTCGATGGAAAGATAGAAGATTGGTTAGCAAATATTTATGGTGAAAGTAATGTAAAAATTGGAAAATACAACGTAATCTTAAATGAAGAAACTATCAAAAAACTAGAAGAAGAAATATTTAAAGCCAGCGTTTTAGCAATAGATGAAATAGGTCCTATGGAGCTTTCAATTCCAAGGCTGAAAGAATTAATAAACAGAATACTTCAAGGTAATTACAATTTAATAGCAGTAGTTCACAGAAAAATTAAATTAGCTGATGGAAAAATATATGTAGTTACGCAAAATAATAGAGATTTATTGCCTAATGAAATATTAAAATATGTTTTAGATAATCTTCAATCTTCGAAATAATTATTTATTTCCCAATGTAAACAGTAGTATGTGGATAATGAAATAAGGCATAAGCTAGTGTACTTAATCTTAGCTTCCACAATGCTATATACAATTTATCTCATTAACTATAGGACTAGCGTATTATCCAATCCTTTATCAGCTGCTATTTCTTCTTTAGCCTTTTTCTCTGCAATCAGTATAATTTTAATAACTCTTTACCCAGAATTACTAGATCCTAGAAGAGATATATCTAAAATAGACGATTATATAGCGTTTATATCTACATCAACATTTATTGCTATAAGCATCTCACTAATAAACGGCTTCGGGACAGATGATATGGAATATATTTATGAAGCACTCAATTATCTATTTAGCGGTAAAGACCCCTATGTGATGACGTATCAACCAAATTCTGTTGCTCCAACATATCTAATTAATGGTCATATTGCATCTAATTTTATCTATCCTCCTTTCTCATTTATTCTCTATATTCCTATCTTTTTACTTATCAAGTACTTGAATGCCCCAGGCTATTACATAAACATAATTAATGTAATCTTTGATGTAATACTTGTCATACTTATTTATATTGAAGGTAGAAAGAAACAAGATCCCTTTGCTTTATTACCAGTGATTTTCCTTTATATATTGACAGCTATAGCAATTTCGCCCTTTTATGGAGTAAATGTGGTAATTCCAGCTACATTTCTATTAATTGCTTATCTAAGAAATGATAAAATTGGAGGCATTAGCTTAGCTTTGGCATCATCATTCTCACAGTTGAGTTGGCTGGCTTTACCATTTATTTTGATTTATAAAGTAAAGGAGAGTGAAAACAAGAAAATGAGAGAATTTATCATTTACTTTTTACTAGCACTTATTTCTTTGAACACTCCATTTTTGCTATGGAATTCTAGAGCGTTCTTAAATATTTTTACAACTGATATTAATACAATACCTGTAGGAGAAATAGGTTTAACGGTTATTAACTATACTAGTCTATTTCAACTGGAGCCATGGTTCTTTACGTTTTCAGAAATTATTGTCACTTTATTTCTAGTATATATCTATTATAAATTCTTTGGTTTATTAAAGGAAAGTCTATGGCTTTATCCTATGATAATAAGCTGGTTTATGTGGAGAACATTAACAGAATATTTCTTCATGTGGATTCCATTGCTGTTTGTAGGTATATATAGAATGAGCCCTACTTTGCCCAAAATCAGAATTAATGTGAAAAGGGACTTACTGCTTCCTTTCTTCTTATTGCTAACAGTTTTGCTTTCAACTGGTGTTTATGCACATGAAACGTATTTAACTAGTAATCCGATAAGAATAGTACAAGTTGAACCTTTAGGTAAAATGCCTTATACTGCACTTCAAATAGAGGTTAAAAATGTTGGAACAAAGCCAATAAATATAACACTTGTGAGAGTTTCCTTGCCTAATAATTTAAATATGGTATGGAATTTTACATATGCCGAAGTTCCTCCAAACTCTACAGCTATATTTTTCGCATTTGCTCCTAGCTATAGTGAAGCAATCAACTCAACAGTATTTGTCGTAGAAGTCTATTCTTACTATTACTTTGCTACATATAAGGTAAATGTTACTAATATAACTTGATGATGCCAGATTATGTAAGGCAAAAGCTTACCCTAGATTTCTCTGAGGTTACTTCATATTTAACTAGAAGAATTAAAGAATATATAGAGGAAAGCGGAAAAGAAGGAGGAATAATGGGCTTAAGCGGTGGTATAGACTCTTCAGTTACAGCAATTTTGCTTTCAAAAGCAACAAAGAACTTTCATATTTTACTTATGCCATCTTCTTCAACGACAAAAAAGGATATGGAGGATGCAATGAGAATTATAAAAATGATTAATGCTGAAGGCAAATATACGCTTATAAACATCGACAATATTACTCAAGAGTTATCTAACTTAGTTAAAACTTCAGACAAGATAATAGTTGGTAATATAAAGGCAAGAGTTAGAATGATACTTTTGTATGCTTTCGCTCAAAAAATGAACTACCTTGTAGTAGGCACTGGAGATAAAAGCGAAATAATGCTTGGGTATTTCACAAAATATGGTGATGGTGGGGTTGACATATTGCCAATTGGAGATCTTTACAAAACTCAAGTGAGAATGCTAGGGAAATATTTAGGAGTACCAGAAGACATAGTTAATAAACCTCCTTCTCCTGCTTTATGGGAAGGGCAAACTGCAGAGGGAGAAATAGGCCTTGATTATGAAACAATCGACTCCATCCTTTATCTCCGATTCGAAGAAATGAGAGAAATTGAGGAAATCTCAGAAATGACAAAGACAGATATCTCAAAGGTACAAAGGATAATAAATATGGTTAAAACTTCTCAACATAAAAGATTGCCACCAGAGATATTTAGGCTAAGTGGAAGAGCAGTAAACTCAGATTGGAGGTATCCTAGACAATGGGGCTAAAAATAGAGTTGGCTCAAATAAGGCCAAAACTTGGCGATGTAAAATTAAATTTAGAAAAACATTTGGAGATAATAAAGTCTTCGACTGCAGATTGCGTAATTTTCCCAGAGCTTTCACTTACTGGGTACATACTTAGGGATTTAGTTTATGAAGTATATAAGGAAAGCGAGAAAGCAGTAGATAGACTGTCAGAAGAAAACAAATGTATTATTGCTGGTTTCATAAAGGAAATTAGGCCAGGGATTTTAAGAAATGCTGCAGCTATTATAATTGATCATAAAGTTAATTATATTTATAAATTTTATTTACCGACTTATGGCTTATTTGAAGAAAGAAGATATTTTCAACCTGGAGATCCAAAGAAGGATTTGAAAGTATTTGAATATAAGGGGATAAAATTTGGGGTAATAATATGCGAAGATGCTTGGCATTACGAACCAACTCAAGCACTTACAATGATGGGTGCTGACACAATATTTATTCCTGCTGCATCTCCAATGAGAAGGCTATCAGCTAAACTTTGGATTCAAGACAGTTGGGAAGCTTTGCTTAAAGCTCACTCACTAATTAATGGCATTTGGTCAGTTTTTGTTAATAATGTAGGAAGTCAAGAGGAAGAATTTTTCTGGGGAGGGTCTATGGTAGTTTCTCCAAGCGGAGAAATAGTTAGCAGGGCAAAATTATTTGAAGAAGATAGTATAATAACTGAAATTAACTTAGAAGAGGTTAGGAAAAATAGATTTTTCAGCAGTTTCAGAGATATTAATAGGGATTTTTACGACGTTCTAAGGAACCTATAAATTTATTTTTCTTTTCATGCTAAAACAAAAGATAGGATGCTGGCTCAAAAAAGCAATATTATTTGGATGCTCTTAATGATCTTGCTAATATTACTTCTTATTGGCTCTGTTTTCAACCCCTTACTATTATTCCCTGCTATTGGAGTTTCTATATTTCAAACAGGCTTTAACAAAGGGTTTTTACCAATACCATTTTCACTGATTTTACTTCTATTGTTAGGCTTAAGGGGAGATTACTATTCATTTGCTATAATGACCATTTTAGCATTTCTATTGTTAATACTAATTACCAATAGGATTAAGTATTACCCGTTTAATTAAATATAACAAAATAAAGTAAAAGGCGAAAATGCACGTATGAACAGATTCGAACTTATACTAATCGTTACAAACCTAATATTTACCTTCACACTTTCCAATCTATTCGTTATTAATCTCACTTTTTTTGTAATAAAACGAATTTTAATGTTGATAAACGGAGAAAAATTGGAAAATAAAAAGACTTAGAGTTAAACAACACTGAGATGGAATTTAGCATATGAGCATACTAAAATTAGAAGACCTATTACAACTGCCTGGATGGGATACAAGGAAGAAAATTATGGAAGAGTTAAAATCAGGCCCTAAAAACGCTTATGAGTTGGCAAAGAAATTAAACCTAAATTATTCAACTATAAGATATCATTTGGAGTTGTTACAAAGGTTTGGCTTAGTAAATATAAAGAAAAGCAGAAAATATTACTACGAATTGACAAGAACAGGTTTAATTTTATTAAGCGAGAATGAAGATAAGCATCAATGAATTAGAGTTTTATTTTTAAATACTCTATCTAAAACATTAATTTATGAGATGCTCAACAGAAAATAGCAGAGACATTAGGGGCTTTAACTTTCTTTTAAATAACTGTGATAAAGACTATCTCTCAAATAAGCTTCAAGAGTATAGAAAATTAGCAGATCAAAGTGGAAAAACATATATCATAAGAATTGCTGACAGTAACTATTATAGATTTGAAATCTTAATGGTTCCAAACTCAGTTACGTTGCTTTCAATAGCTACTGCTAGAGGTGTAAATAATATAAACTTGAGAGATTTTTCAATGCTAGAGGAATTAGCAACTTTAAGCTGTTGCGCATATCAAAATGAGAAACTTAAAGAACTAACAATTCAATTTTTAGGGGAACAAAGAGAATATGAATCTGAAGTAGTAGATTTAGAGGAAAAGAAGATAGAAATAGATGTACAGCCAAATTGCGATAAAGTTATGTGGAGTGAAGAGTTAAAACTGCCAGAGCAAGTAGAAGGTAAATGGGCTACTTCAGAATTGGCAGAGACAGAAAGGCTTTACCTTAAAGCATTATCTGGACAAGCAAAATTTATAACTATATCAACAGAAAGGCCTCAGAACTCAATAAAGTTTACATCATTTGAAAGATTAGGAAGCTTATGCTGTTTCGTTAACATTTTACTAAATAAATTAAAAGAATGCAATGGGCTAGTAGAGGCAATATCGCCACTTTTGCAACAAGAAACTAAAACAAAAAGGAGAAAAAAGAATGAGTGAAGTTAAGCCTATCTACGCTAGAGGATTTTTTAATATGAATTCTTTCGGAGAAACGAATCAACTTATAGTTTTCTATTATTATGACAAGGAGGAGTATTATGCTTCTTTAGAGAAAGAAGAAGTAAAGAACGAGGTAAGAAAGTTAAAAGAGAACATGCAATATTACCTTGATCAAGAAGTAATAAAAATAAATGGAAAAAGAGTAAGGGCAAAAGTCCTTTTTGTAAGGCTTGGGCTTCTGTCTATAAAATATCCTTACGTAGAGTTTTTAATAAGATTCAAGGGGTCTCTGAAGAAGGGGGTTAACGAATATGAAGATATTTATGAAGAAGAAGTTACTGAGTATCCTTATGAGGCATTATGGATTTTACCGGGTAAAGTTACAGATTATGAAATATCTGGAAATGTGAAAGTGAGAGGGAACATACTTTTTCTAAAAGTAAGAAAAGGGATTAAGGTTGGTGGGACTGAAAAAATAAGATTTGTTATTTGACAAGAGAATCTATTTTCTTAGCCAACTCTATATCTAGATCACTTAAACCCCCTACATCATGCGTAGTAAGCTGAATTACGACTTTGTTATAATAGATACAAACGTCAGGATGATGATCCATTTCATCCGCTATTGGTTCAATTTTATTAAGAAAGTTTACTGCCTCCTTAAAGTTTTCAAAAGTGAAAGTCTTTTCTAATGCATTTCCCTTTAGCTTCCAGCCTTCCTTTAATTCCTTAAGACTCTCTTTTATTTCCTCCTCAGAAAGCTTTTTCATACTTAATAATCTATATAAAATAATAAAAACCTAATTTATAAAAAAGATCGAAACTTTTTAAAAAAGGAGGAAAAAACTTCACTTTAATTCAGATGCCATTCTCTTTATTAGAGCGTAAACTAAGGGTATTAATAATATCGCAAATGCTATTGCTAATCCCCATGCTAATGTTTGAATAATTGACAAAACTTGAGTGAAGGGCTGTATAACTATTGCTATTGCAACTAGTAAAAATATCGTGTATAGTAAGAATCTTCCATAAGTTATTATATACCCCGCATTTGGATCGGATTTTGAAATGCTTTCCATTGCTTTATCTACTATTGAGAAACTGAATAGCAATACTATTGAGCCTATTATGATGTCATAGAATAGATATGGACTTACGTAGGGTATCCAGTAGAATATTGCTAATGTTGCAGCTAATGTTATGATAGTTGCATAGAGGCCAAATCTTAAAATATTCAATATGACTCCGGTGAATGGATCGCTTATTGCCATTTGTTTGCTCATATAATCTACTAAAACATTAACTAGCGTAACTCCTAAAGTTAGTAATAAAATTGCGCCAGCTAAGTATGGTAAATACCTAGCAACTTCTGCTACATAAGTGGTTGCAGGTCCCAATTTGAGAACTGAAAGAGCTATAGCTAAAGTTAGTAAAATTATTAAGGCCTTTACTGTACCTGCAACTAAGCCTGCACTAATTTGTATATGAGTTTGTGTAAATAATCTACTTAGAACTCTCTGAACTACAGTTGCTACTATTTCTGCCACTATATAGCCTATTATAACAATTATTATAAACAGTATTATTGATGGGATTGCATCTATTATTTGTGTTGCAAGACTTGATAGAGCTTGAGGTAGTGATTCGTCTATTACTAGCATCGTGTCTCTATTCTAACTTACGAGAATAAAAAGTTAGCTAGATAGATTTTCATCCAAAATATTCATAATTCGTAATAATATTCTATTTATTTTTTCTTTTTCTTGCTTTAATAAACTCAATTGACTTCTTAATTCATGAGATTTATTTAGTTTTATTTCTATATCTTTAGGGTCTTTTCCAATATATTTACTTTTTAATTTACCATCTTCCCAATACCTTAAATAGTAGTAAGTTTTGCCGTTTATTTGCTTGGCCTCTAAATGTCCGCTAGGCAAATCTTTCAGCATTTTCTCTAGATTTTCAATTTTCTCTTCAAGTTCCTTTTTCCTTTCCTCCAATTCCTTAATCTTTTCCCATAACATGAAGCTCACCTTTTACAGTATAAAGGCAGAGTTACATCTCCTCTTCAGACCCTAAACTCATTGTTTCTTCAAGAACCTTGCGTATCTTCTCCTTATCCGTTATTTCTATATACTTTCTTATTCCGCCAGCCCTTCCTTTATTTATTATCTTAACCTTTATTATGCCAAACATGTCCAACTCTGAGATTATGTCAGAGAAACGCCTATATGAAAGGGGCTTTTGCTTATATTGGTTACATAAATCTGTGTAAATCTTATGGGCGGTAACTACATCTTCAGCATCTATAGCTGCCATCAAAGCTAATTTGTAGTGGAATGGAAGGGCTTTTATGGCTTCAATTAGTCTTTCTTGTTCATATTCAATTATTGCCCTATCCACGTGCTCTTTTCTTATAAAACCTTCGCCAGAAGCCAATTGAGCAGCTCTAAATAGCAAATTTACAGCCTTTCTTGCATCTCCGTGCTCTTTTGCTGAAATTGCTGCGATGTATGACAAAATATCATCGTCATAAGTTCCTCTGAAAAGGCCATATTCTGCATAAATTGATAATATTTTCTTCAACTGTTCAGCGTCATATGGCTTGAAGAAAACTGTAGGGCCTAATGAGGATAAAACTCTGGGCTCCATATAATCCCTTATGTTGATATCATTGCTTATCATTATTACAGAAATGTCCGCATCTGCTCTCAACAGCTGATAAAGGACTATATCTCCTCCTCTCCTTTTTATTAGAGTGTCAACCTCGTCAAGGTAAACTAAAGCCTTCTTTCCATTTAATTCCTCTTTTATTTTTTCAATATATTCTCCTAGGTTTATTCCATGTTTTGGCACTTTTTCCTTTGTTAGTTTCTCTGTTAAAACTGACAATACTGCCTGAGGAGTTCCTCCTACTTCCCTGCAGTTTACATAAACTTGATCTACGTTGCTATAATCTTGGTCTTCTTGTTTAACCTCTTCAATTTCGTTTAACATATACTTCGCAACAAATGTTTTTCCAGTCCCAGTAAGTCCTAAAAATAGAGTTGAAAATTTTACATCTGATTTAACAAAATACCTAACTGCAACAGCAACTTCTCTCAATATATCCTCTCTGAACGGAATGTCCTTAAATACTGACAAAGGGTCGATGAATACCCTAGGATCTTTAATTACCTCCCCTTTACCTCCTTTTAATGCTTCCTTTATTGACACATTATTTCCTTCGTTTCATATGTTATTTTGGTTTTCAATAGTATTTTATGGTGTTACCGTTTCAGATTGGACATAAAGAATACTTTGTTTTTACTCCCCGGTTTTACAGTAAATTTCCTCTGTTTCTTTGAAGTTAAATACCCTATTTTACCTTATATTTCAAAAATGGGAAATTATTACTTAGCAGTGTTTTTATTGTTTCAATAGATATTACTATGCGTCAAAGTTTATATAATAATGTTTTACAGAGACCCAGGATTTCAAATGAAATAAACTTTACACAGAAAGCAAAAGTGATAGTAGTTTGTATATTGTTTTGACTAAATCTTTTTCAAAAAACTAAGAAGGAGAAAAATAACTTATGCAATCCTGGGTCTCTGTCTTCTTATTAGGGTACGTAAGGTTAAGGAAACGAATGAAATTTACTGTAAAAACTGGGGAGTAAATCATAAGGTGTCGATGATTTTTACTAGCTCATCAGCATATTCCCTTGTACCTAAAGGTTGAACTCCCATGAATCTTGCTATATCTTGTGTTACTTTCTTCTCCTTTATTGCTATTTCTATTGCCTTTTCTATCAAATCAGCAGCCTCATTCCATCCCATCCATCTTAACATAAGCTCTCCAGCTTTGATCATACCAGTTGGGTTTGCAACATTTTTACCTGCATACTTAGGAGCTGTCCCGTGAATTGCTTCAAACATTCCACCTTCGTCTCCTATATTTGCTCCACCTAACATGCCAATGTTTCCAATTAAAGCCCCTGCAGCATCAGAGATGTAGTCGCCATTAACGTTTGGTGCTAAAATTATGTCGTATTCTTCTGGCCTAGTTATAATTTGCTGAAACATATTGTCAGCAATTCTATCATTAATTATTATCTTTCCATCTGCCTTCACACCCTTGTTTACTTCTTCTTCTGTCACTACAAAGTCTCTAAATTCATTTAATGCTACTTCATAAGCCCACTCTCTAAAAGCCCCTTCAGTATATTTCATTACATTACCTTTATGCATTATAGTTATTTTTCTCCTTTTATGTTCTATTGCATATTGGATTGCTAATCTAGTTATTCTTTGAGTTTTATACTTGCTTATAACTTTTATTCCAATTCCTGTATCATCTTCTATTTCTACGTTTAACTCTTTTCTTAAAAAATCCCTTATTTTTTTAGCTTCCTCACTGTTAAATGGATACTCAATACCTCTGTATAAATCATCTGTATTTTCTCTAAATATTATCATATCTACTTTTTCAGGGTTTTTCAAGGGGCTTTCTAACCCTGGTATGTATTTTACTGGCCTAATGTTTGCATATAAATCGAGCATTAGTCTAATTGCAACGTTAACAGATTTCCATCCTTTTCCAATTGGCGTCTCTAAAGGTCCTTTTAGCACTACTCTGTATTTTAACAACATCTCTTGAGTTTCTTTAGGAAATCTATCACCAGTTAGCCTCTCAGCTTTTTCACCAGCATAAACTTCTAACCATTTTATTTCTCTTGAGCTTTTGTAAGCTTTTTCTACCGCTTTATTAATTACTTTTATTGCAGCATTTGTAATTTCAGGGCCTATGCCGTCTCCTTCTATAAAAAGTATTATGGGCTTATTTGGTGTAATCCATTTGCCTTTATCAAATCTAATTTTTTCTCCGTCTTCGGGTTCTTTATACAACATTTATATTTTACGTATTCAGTTAGATTATTATATTTTGCTTTAAGATCTTTTGTGTGTGTGGAAAAATTATAAAAGTATAGTCAAGAGGTTTTAGTTAATGATGACGTGGTCTTTATTTTTCTTACTTTTAACTCTCTCAACATCAATTATTCCTATAATAAACAGTAGTAGTACATATGCAGTAAGTCAAATTCCTAGTGATCAAATAGTAAATGTAGCAATAGTTGTTCCCCCCAAAAATTTGGCCTTACTGCAATCATATGTACAACAGCATGTAATAGTCAATTCATCGCAATTACAAGCTCTTTTTATACCTAATGATACGATAAATAAAATTGTTAGTTATTTAAGATCAAACGGTATAACTCCCCAAGTAACTCTTAATGTCATTTCTTTCCAAGCAAAGGCGGGAGAAATAGAAAAACTATTTCATGGAGTGTTCATTACCACAACCATTCTAGGTAAAAAAGTATACTACTTTGTTGGATCTTATCCCTTGGGAATAGTATTGGCTACAAATTTAACTTATTTATTCCTTTCGAAACCCCAAAACCTAATCAAAATAACTCAAGCAGTAGCTTATAACTCAATTTCGCCACAAGATTTGCAATTAGCTTATAATGTATCATATTTGCTTAAACATGGAATAAACGGTAGCGGAGTTAACATTGGGATCTTGGATTTTGAGGGAGATCCTTATATTTTCCAGCAGTTACAATCTTTCGATTCTATTTATAATTTACCTAATCCGCCTGTCTTTAAGGTAATACCAATAGGCCCATATAACCCAAATGATGGAATACCAAGTGGATGGGCTTTAGAGATTTCCTTAGATGTTGAATATGTCCATGCTATTGCTCCAGCTGCGGGGATTTATCTTTATGTAGCTAACCCCTCTATATCTTTGCCTCAAGCTATAGCATATATTGATCAGCAAGATGAGGTTAGTGTGGTTTCACAAAGCTTTGGCATACCAGAAATTTACTTTTTACTAGGCATTTTGCCAATGTCCTATTTGCAGTCAATGATTTATGAATACTGGCTTGGAGAGGCTGAAGGGATAACTTTTGTTGCAGCCTCTGGAGATGCAGGAGGCAACGGTTATAATTTCTTCTTAAGCCCCTTAGGCTCAACTGTTGTTCCTTCCTCCATTCCTTATGTTTTATCTGTTGGGGGCTCAACACTTTATATTTCTGGCAATTCTACTTATCAAACTGCATGGAGCGGTGAAAGTATAATAGGAAGTACTACTGGTGGTTATAGCTCTATTTTCCCTGCTCCTCCATATCAAGGACTAAAGGGATTTAGAATTACTCCAGATGTTGTAGCTGATGCCAACCCATATTCTGGGGTTCCAGTCGTTTATTACTATAATGAAACATATCTTGTTGGAGGCACTTCTCTAGCATCCCCTATTGTTGCAGGAATAATAGCCCTCGCTGTCCAAGTTCACGGAAAACTAGGCTTTATAAACCCACTAATATATTCTCTTCAAGGCACTAAGGCTTTAGTCCCAGTCAGCTTTGGTTATAATACGCCATATATAGCTAATTCCTCTCTTAATCCAGTTACTGGGCTTGGGTATATTAACGCTGGCTACTTTGTATCTCTTTTAAAGAAACCGAGTGTAACTTTATCAATAGCAACATACAATAGCACTTTCTTACTTGGTCAGAAGATTAAAGTTGTAGCTAATTTAACTGGAGTTTCAAATCCGCCTGAAAGTTTGACAGCATATGTTTATAATGGAACTAACATAGTCGATAAAGTTCAGCTTATTTATAATGGCTCTGTTTATGTAGGAGAATTTTCTTTATCACGTCCTGGGATTTACGAAGTTTACTCGGAATATGATAACACTTATGGCTTTACTTACATAGTTGTTGGTTATCAGGCAGTGTTTATATTTCCAATAGTTGCAATATATCCGATACCTACAAGCATTCCGGTATTGGTTATGATAACTTATCCAAACGGAACATTAGTATCTTCCTATAACTCCACTAATTTAATAGTTTACAAAGAGAATGAGCTAGATGGCAGTTTAACTCCAGTTACTCAAACACAACTTCAAAACTTACCTATAATTAACATTTCTGCTCTAGGTATTTCTATCAATTTTAAGAGTGGGATACTTGAGGGATATATTAATCTATCTAAAACTGAGTTCGGAGGGGTTTACGTTTTAGAAGTAAACAACACTATAGGTTTAGATGAGATAGTCCTAGGGATGTACATAGTTCCATTTGTAATACCCAATTCATTTACTGAGCCAACTTCAGCATATGACGGCGAGAATATCACACTAGGAGTTATAGCGGAAAGTTTAGGAATGCCAAATATAACAATATCATTTATACATGACGGTAAGGTTTACTACTCGACTCAAGTTAATGCAATTACTGTAGGCTCTTCGACATACTATATAACTCAAGTCAGATTGCCTTCTTCATTGCCTAGCGGATATTACATTGTTAAAGCTTATGGTAGTTATAGTAATGGATCTTATACAACTTTTGGTGTTGGTTACACTCAAATCTATATAACTAATGAGCATCTCTTATTATCTACGAAAATTAACTCAGTAGCTTTCGAAAATAGTAGTGTGACAATTAGTGCAAGTATTTACTATCCTAATGGGACAAAAGTGAAATATGGAATCTTCAGCGCAATTTTTGTTCCTAGCTATCTCTCAAGCCAGTTAGATAACTTGCAGATCTCTTATTCTGTAAGCTTACAATATGTTAATGGGCATTGGGTTGGCAATTTCTCAATTCCTGCAGGAAGCTATGATAACTCTGGAGTAACCATAGACCAAATAGCTGGTGTATGGAATGTTTATATAGTTGGCAGTTCTGCTGATGGGGTCTCATTACCTTTTAACTCCACTTTGAAATTTATCAATTTGTCAATTCAACCAATCACAAGCACAATATCTTTCCTCGTCTTACCTTATAATTTTATACAGACATTTACTGGAAGTTATGCATATCATATTTATGCAGAGAAGGCTATAATAGAAAATAAAACGGCTCTGTTTATCAACTCTATAGTAAATAATTTAACTGCTGTTAACTCAACAATATACTCCTATGACTCTCAGTTTAAACATGTAACACTTATTAATTCAAAAATAATAACCATAGCAAACATATCTAATTTAACTGTTCAGCAGAGATCAATCGTCATTACTTCTACTTCAGCACCGCCTTCAACACAGAAGACATATGGAGAATTGTTTATTGGAGAGTTCTTAGCGGCCTTAGCAATCTTAGTAACAACAATTACTGTTTACCTATTGTGGGATAGAAGAAGTAATAAAAGATAATTACCTTACATCTGTTACTATTCCCATCCAGGCATTTTCATCATAAATTAGATACTCTACCTCTAAGTAAATCTTTTTTGTTGAATGCTTAGTCTTTATCTTTAATGGATAAACAAAGTAATATATATCTCCTTCAACCTCTTTTTTTGCTCTTTCTGAAAATTCGACTTCATAGCCATAACTTTCAACAATCTCTTGAATCTTCGCTGTTAGCTTTGCTGCAATCTCCTTTAAGGACTCTCCGTAAATTGGTTCAAATGTTAGCGCTCTAAGTTCTTTCTTTAGTGCAGATAAGCTTTCTGAATACAGCCTTTTACGTGCTTTTTGTTTTGATTTGTTATTTTCCACAAATTAAAGTAGTGAAACCAAACTTTAAAAAGAATTGTGTTAAGCGTAGTATTCGTTAAGGTTTCTTCTTACCCCCCATCCATCTTCATATAATTCGTTAAGTCCTTGCTCTACTGTTGTTTGTGAGGCTTTTAAGTTATCTTCTAGTCCAATATATTTCTGCATTATTATATTGCTGAATGTTGATAAGTTAACATTTATATCTGTTGAAATTTCCGAAGGATCCTTCTTAAAGAAGCCGAAAAATGAGGAATGCTTTTTAACATTATATATTTGAGGCGGTATAACTTTAGCGTTATTATTTGTATCAACGACAAGCAAAAATGGTAATATTACTTCTATTTTTTCGGCATCAAAAGGAGCCCTCTTTATAAACGACTTTATTTTCTCTAACTCACCATAACATATTCGCTTAAGTTCTTCTAGCTGATCTATGATGCTTTTTTGTAAATTATCAAGTTCCCTAATTTTAGTATCAATAGCATCTAATTCTTTTTGCTTTTGTATACTTAATGCCTCTAACTGATTCTTTATGTTTCTTATCTCAACCTTATATTTGTTCTTAATTTCGTTCAACTTCCCCTGAATTTCATTAAGATATTTTGATCTAAGAGATAACATATTGTCTAAATCTTTTTGAAAGCTATTATCTGCCTCATACTCTAGTTCCATTTTCCCTAACATTACTTCAATTTCAACCATCTTTAGGTATAACTTGTTTGCCTCGTTCCTTAGTTCCTCTTCTAAGTTTTTCTTAGAAGTAGTTAACTGATTTTTAAGTTCCTCACTTTTCTGCTGAATTAACAAATTGTATTTGTCTTCAATTTGCTTCCTTTCTTCGGCTCTTCTTCCCTTAATTATTGTCATTACAGTGTTTATTTTCCCCTCAATCTCATTTATCCTATTTATATTTTCTAGGATAATATTTTCTCTTGCATTAATATCATTTATAGAACTATCTATATCAAAATCAGTTAAATTTTTATCTAAAATTTTTAGTGGAAGAGGTTGACTGCCATAAGAAAAGAGAGATACTATATTATCTGGGAGCACTCCTTTAAATATTTCCTCCTCTCTCCCTTTAACTTCCTTCCACCTATAGGACTTCAAAATTGCCAAAATTTCTGATTCATTTTTATTATTTTCTATTTGATCTATTATCTTTTTATAGTCTTGTAATATTATAAATTGCAGTTTCGTCTCAATATTAAGGGTTTCATCAAAAACTATATATCCCCCACTTTTTTCATGCTTTACTAATAGAAGTGGCCAACCAATTAATGTAGCCTTTTTTATTTTCATATTTTTAGGCACAGCTTTTGCTAAAGCTATTGCTATCTGTTTTTGTACGGGCAAAGGCTGATAATTGGAATCAATAGCTAATGGCAAATATACACTATTCACGCATATAAGTAATTATTAGTAAAATATATGTGTTTATGTTGCTTTTTTGTATTTATGAATAAGTTCAATATTCTAGTGTCTTTTAGGTTTTTTCCAAATTGGTTAGAAAAATTGAAACAGTATGGCAACGTAATTTCTTGGGATAGCGAAATTCCGCCAGATAAAGATTGGATAAAGGAAAATATCCAAAACGCAGATGGACTGCTTTGCACTTTAACTAATAAGATTGATAAAGAAATCATAGATTCTGCCCCTAGACTAAAGGTAATAAGTACTTACAGCGTTGGATATGATCATATAGACGTTAAATATGCAAAAAGCAAAGGAATTAAAATTGGCTATACTCCAGAAGTATTAACAGAAACCACTGCTGACCTAATTTTTGGTTTAATTCTTGCAGTTGCAAGAAGAATTGTTGAAGGAGATAGAATAATTAGGGAAAATAAGTGGAGAGTTCCATGGCAACCAGATTTTCTCTTAGGTTTTGATGTTCACGGTAAAACTATTGGCATTATAGGCATGGGAAGGATAGGAAAGGCAGTAGCTAGAAGAGCTAAAGGATTTAATATGAGAGTAATTTACTATAGCAGAACTCCAAAGAATGATGTAGATGCGGAATACGTGTCTTTAGATTATCTATTGAGAGAATCTGATTTCATAGTTGTTACAGTTGATCTTAACGAAACAACTTATCACTTAATTAATGAAGAGAGGCTAAGAAAAATGAAGCCTACAGCTTTTCTTATTAACGCATCTAGAGGAAAAGTAGTAGATGAAAAAGCTTTAATAAAGGCATTAGAGGAAAAGTGGATAGCTGGGGCTGCATTAGACGTTTTTGAAAATGAGCCGATTAGCGCTGAAAATCCTCTGACTAAATTTGAAAATGTGGTTTTAACTCCTCATATAGGCAGTGCTACAGTAGAAACTAGAAATAAAATGGCTGAAATTGCAGTAAATAACTTGATAAATGGGCTTTTGGGAAAACCACTAATATATGAAGTTTAAATATATGTCATGTCTCTATTTATTTCCTCAATAAATTTATCTATTTCATTTTTTAATTCATCTGCCTTTAATTCTCTTATTTCTTCAAGTGTAGTTTTTATTCCTTTCTCAAGAAGAATTTTGTCGAAAAACAGGGTTTTTGAAGCTATTAAATACCTTAATCTTATTTTCTCTTCCTCTAGGAACTCATTTAGTTTACCTTCAAGCGATAAAGCCTTCAAGATGTTTTGTTTGTTAACAGCCCTTATCCAGTTCTTTTTTCCTTTTATTTTTGTTAAAAAATCACTTTCGTAAGCGATCTCACTGAGTATATTATAAATATTTTCATTTATCTCTTCTTCCCTTTTACGTAATATATCAGAAGTAAGGTCTTTGAGGAACTCCTCATTTATTTTAACTTTAACTCTTTGAGGGGAATTTGAAAAGCCCAAAGATTTTGACGTTTTTTCGATATCCGTAAAGACATCTTCTATGTCTTTATCTATTATGGTTGTGTTCTCCTCTTTTTTGAGAAGAACAGAAGATACCTTATGAAGTATTGTGACGTCTAATGTAATAAAAAGTGATATTATTTGATCTATTTCAGAATTAAAAGTAGAATTATACCAGAGCAAAAACTTTTTAGACATATATTTTTTGGGCCAATTATCTAAAACATATAAGATTGGAGGTTTTGCGTAATACAATTCAATATAATAACCTCCAGATATTTTCTTATATATAGTGACCGCAAGCTCTTTATTTAGTCCTATATTTTCAGCAAATTTAATATAGTCCAAATATAATCAGCCCTGCCACTTTCTTCATAATTTCCGCAAAGGGTGAGTTCATCAGAAGAAAGAGTGGAGAAGAAAAATAAAAAATTACTTTTCTATGTAACCTTTTTCTATTAGTAACTCAGCAGCTAATATTCCTCCTCCAGCAGCCCCTCTTACAGTATTGTGTATCAAGGACACCATTCTTATCATTCTCTTACTAACTTGCTTCAATCTTCCAACAACTACGCTCATCCCTGGAACGTCTCCTGCCCATCTGTCAAAGTAAACTTGCGGTCTGTTTGGTTCATTCATTACTATTATTGGTTTTGAAGGAGCAGTAGGCAATTTTAGTTCTTGTGGCTCACCTCTAAAGTTCTCTAAAGTTTCTTTTACTTTCTCAACTGGAGTTTCCTCCTTAAATGAAACGTATAATACTTCGTAATGCCCATGTATTGTTGCAACTCTGTGAGTGGTGGCAGATAAGCTAACTTCCTCCAGCTTTGGTTCATTTACATTTCTTTTCACTTCGCTTAAAATTCTAGTTATTTCTTTAACTGTTTTTGCATCATAATCATCTCCTAATGGCAATACATTGTCAACTATGTCTAATGATGGAATTCCAGGATAGCCGGCTCCGGATAAGGACTGCATTGTGGTTATGAACGCTCCGTCCATCTTAAAGTCTTTAAATATTGCACCTAATGGTATTGCAGCTCCTTGAGCTGTACATAATGGAGTTGTAACAATAAATCCTTTCCATTCCCTCCTCTTCCTTTGCTCATCAATTAAGCTTATTGTATGTGGGTTTAATTCTGGAATTAATAATGGCACATCAGGGTCAAATCTGTGATCTGGAGAGTTACTAATTACTGGAAAACCTGCTTTTGCAAATTGCTCTTCAATAGGTCCTGCAGCCCCTTGTGGCAATGGTGAAAAGACAATATCAACGTCATCCATTAATTTTGGATCTGTTGGTTTCACTTCCATATCTGCTACTTCTTTAGGAACTTGACCCATTGTTTGCCATCTTACGACTTCTCCATACGGTTTTCCTACAGATCCTTTCCCTGCTAAATATGCAGGCTTAATATATGGGTGATTTACTAACATTCTTACATATTCAATTCCTACTAATCCCGTTGCCCCTAATATTGCGGCTTTTAAGGTTCTCCTCATGAGTATCACCTATTTATATGAATTTCAAAAATATAAGCTTACTTTAAAAATATAAGCTTTACAATTTTGTAAAAAACTTATGTTAAAAGTACAGCCCCCATAGAGGAGGAAGATACTAGCTTTGCATACTGAGCTAATAACCCACTCTTATATTTAGGTGGTGGCGGAGTCCATTCTTCTGCTCTTTTCTTTAATTCTTCTTGAGGGAGATCTACGTCAAGTTTCCCATTATTAGCATCAATAATTATTGTGTCCCCATCTCTCAGTAAAGCAATAGGCCCTCCTACTGCTGCTTCTGGAGCAACATGACCTACCATTATTCCTCTAGTAGCTCCAGAAAATCTTCCATCCGTCACTAGTGCTACTTTCTCACCTAATCCTTGACCTACTATTGCGCTAGTTACTGCTAGCATTTCTCTCATTCCGGGGCCACCTTTAGGTCCCTCATACCTAATTACGACAACATCACCTTCCTGTATTTTTCCTTCTAGAACTGCCTTGAATGCTTCTTCTTCGGAATTAAACACTCTAGCAGGCCCTTTGTGATATCTAACTTTAGTTGCAGATACTTTTATAACAGCCCCTTCTGGAGCTAAAGATCCCTTTAAAATTCTAATTCCACCAGTAGGATTGAAGGGATTGCTCACATCTCTAACTATGTGATCATGAGGCACATTAGGCAGTTTATACTCTTCAATGTTTTGTCTCAGAGTCTTTCCAGTAACTGTCATTACATCTCCATGGAGTAGCCCAGCATCTAATAATTTCTTTAATATTAAAGGAACTCCACCAACTCTATGTAAGTCATACATAGCATATTCTCCGCCAGGCTTTAAGTTCAAAATTTCTGGAGTCCTTAAGCTTATTCTGTCAAAGTCATCTAAAGTTAGTTTAACTCCAGCCTCATGGGCAATTGCTAATAAATGAAGCACTGCATTTGTAGATCCTCCAGTTGCCATTAAGACTGTAATTGCATTTTCAAACGCTTCAAAAGTTAGTATGTCTCTTGGCTTTAGATCAATTTCTATTAAGTGCATTAAAGCCCTTCCAGTTTCATAAGCGTATTTAGTTCTTGCAGAATCAACAGCTGGCGGAGATGCACTTCCTGGCAAGGCTAGGCCTAAGGCTTCAGATATTATGCCCATAGTGTTTGCTGTATATAGCCCAGCGCAAGTACCTGGGCCTGGAATTGCGTTATCTTCCATCAATCTTAAGTCTTCTGCAGTTATTTTTCCTTTTGAATAAGCTCCAACAGCCTCGTAAACGTCTTGAATTGTTATTGGCTTTCCTTTAAAATTGCCAGGCAATGCAGTACCTCCATACATTATAATTGAAGGAATGTTCAATCTTGCCATTGCCATCATCATCCCTGGTGGTGTTTTATCACAACCAGCTAATGCTACAAAGCCATCATAGCCGTGAGCGTTAACAACAAGCTCTACAGTATTTGCTACTATTTCCCTGCTCACTAGTGAGTATTTCATTCCCTCAGTTCCCATTGCAATTCCGTCAATAACTACTGGAGTTGTAAAAACTCTAGGAGTCCCCCCAGCACTTCTAATACCTTCTTTTACCACGTTTGACAATCCAAGCAAATGTATATTACAAGGTCCAGCCTCATTCCAAGCTACAGCAACTCCTACAATTGGTTTTGCGATGTCTTCATCTGTAAGCCCCATGGCTTTTAAAAAAGCTCTATTAGGCGCTCTTTCATAACCCCCATAAGTTACATTTGACCTTTTCTTTTTGTCTGACATTGCAATAAAAGATAATGTTTAAGCAATTTAAAACATTTCTAAAGATATGTTTGCGTTTGTCAAAAATAAAATAAAGGAAAGTTTTAAATATAAATTAAACTAAAATATTTTTGATGATAGAAAAAGAAGTCAATTTTACATTAGATGGTGTAAGTAGAAAGGATTTTGTAATGCTTATAGCTGATCCGACTAATTTGCCAAAGTTTTGGAAGTACTTAAGAGAGATTAGAGTAATTAATCAAGATGAGTATATTGCAAAGTTCAAAGTATTTATGAATTTTAATTTTAAAATGAGAAAAACAATTACCCCTAGTATGGTCATTCATGAGGGTTATATGGATTTCCCAAAAGCTATATTTAGATTTATTGTAGAGGTTTTGGAAACAAGGAAAGGGATAATAGTCTCAGTTAAAGGACAATATCAAGGCCCATTAGAGTTCTTAGCCCCTTCACCTATGAAGAGTTTTCTAGAGAACTTTAGGAATAAAATTCAAGAGTATTATGAGAAAAAAGAGGAAATTTATACTCCTCAAGAGTTGTTTAAGAAGCTAACCGAAGACAGCAAGGGAAAACAAATAGTGGCAGCGATAGAGTTAAATGGGAAATTATATGAGCTTACGTTCAATGATGGAAAGCTAGAAAAAGTAGAGGGAGAAGAAGCAGTTTCATTTTTGACAAAACTCCTTACATATACTGGCTTTATTAAACTAATAAGAGAAGAAGAAGTTTATGAAGAGGAGTTCAATGACATAAATGATGTAATACAAAAACTAACACAAGA
>ERZ1684502.92-NODE-92-length-22767-cov-218.504447_pt1 | contig 22767 bp, 26 predicted proteins | sample MGYA00580192_ERZ1684502 | MGnify/ENA primary metagenome ERZ1684502 (study PRJEB41476, sample SAMN13258264) | hydrothermal vent metagenome | biome: caldera [ENVO_00000096]; feature: acid hot spring [ENVO_00002120]; material: acidic water [ENVO_01000358] | place...
CAACAGTAGTCGCCTGGGTTATTACACACATAGTTTATTGCCTCACAAATTTTATTGGGGTTTATATATTGATCCTCAAGAAATTTTTTATCATTATATATTCGATCTTTTAATCTGTTCCTTTCTCTAACACTAGGATTTATTTCACAATCTATGTTTTGGCAAAAACCAAAGGAACCCATGAAATAGTCACACAAGGATTTCCCAAATTGTCTCTTAAATTAGTAAATATATTAAGATTTGTAATTTTTGCTTTAATTATAAACTCCTTATTACTAATCACAACTACTGTACCACCTTCATCAACTATCTCGTATTTTTCAATATCAGTAGGTCTAGATAGCATGGCCTTAGAAGAGGTGCAGGGCTCTCCAAATCTAGGTTTATCTGTTTTAACACTTACAACTGCATTAACAACTGGTGAGATACTTTTTTGGTCATCTGCAATATAAATACCTATTGGAATAAAAAATATCCTAATGATTAAATTTTCATCTCCTGCTTTTGCAACAATTTTCATAGGTTCTATGCTTTTCACTTCATAATCTGTCATAGTAACTTGCATATTATTCACCATTAGCAAGTTGGAGCTGAAGGATCATATTCTATGTCCAATATAGCTATTTTTCCGTTTTTATCTTTATATACAATCACAGTGGCCTCAGTGTAAGTCTCGACATCTGCTAAATCTTCGTCAGAGAACTTAATAATAATGCCACATTCGTTATTTACTTCAATTACTGCTTCAACTTTTTCTGACTTCTCAGAGTTAACATCATATTGATAATAATTTCCCGTAGTACTAACATTTACGTTATTAGAAATTGTAACATTAAGCATTAGACTCATGTTAATATTAACTCTCTCTTATAAATTTTTTAATGATAAAGGACTTAATGTCTGACAAATAGAAGAGCTTTATTTCACTTTCCATGGAGTTTCAGCAATAACTTTTTCATTTATTACTTTTCTCCACCACCACTCGTTCTTTAAATACCAATCCACAGTTATCTTAATCCCTTCTTCAAACGTGTACCTAGGAGACCACCCAAGCTCCCTAACCTTTTTTGATGAAATGCTATATCTAAAGTCGTGGCCAGGTCTGTCCTCAACGAACTTTATTAAGCTTTCCGGCTTTCCCATGATTTTCAGCACAGTCTTTACAACCTCAAGGTTCGTCTTCTCCTCGTTTGCTGAAATGTTATAAATTTCCCCTTTCTTCCCTTTTTGTATCACAGTATAAATTGCCTCGCAGTTGTCCTCAACAAATATCCAATCCCTAACGTTCTTACCACTGCCATATACTGGTATAGGCATATTTAAATAAGCCCTAATTATCGTCTTTGGAATCAGCTTTTCTGGGAACTGATAAGGGCCGTAGTTGTTAGAAGACCTAGTTACTATTACATCAAGTCCATAAGTCCTAACATATGAGAGGGCTAGTAAAGAACCTCCAGCCTTTGATGCTGAATAAGGTGATGAAGGCCTTAGCCTGTCTTCCTCTGTAAAAGAGCCAGAAAATATTTCTCCATACTCTTCATCAGTACCAATTTGGATGAATCTAGCGTTGTCATCATATTTCCTTACAGCCTCAAGGAGGGAGGCAACGCCTAAAACATTTGTTCTAACGAAAGATAGGGGATCGACAATGCTTCTATCAACGTGGCTTTCAGCAGCAAAGTTGACTATTACATCTGGCTTTTCATTTCTTATTATTTCCTCCATTGCTTTAGTGTCAGTAATATCTGCTTTGTAAAATTTAACTCCTTCAATCACGTTGTCGGGGTGAGAGCCATAGCTCATGTTATCAACGTTGACAATTTCCTTTATTCCCTTCTTTAAAAGAAGCCTAATGAAGTTCGTCCCAATGAATCCTAAACCTCCAGTTACTAGAAACTTCATGTGTTCATTTTTTAATTTTCATTTATTAATTTAACTCGTGAGGGTTATAGTTACTGGTGCTGGAGGGCTATTAGGGAAAAAGATTGTCTCTTTGCTTTCTAAGGAACATGAAGTAATTGGAGTTTATCACACTTCAAAGCCCGAGACTGATCCTTATCTTCTTCTTGATTTATCTAAACTAGAGAATGTGAAGGAAATTGCTAAAGAAAAGCCAGACGTAATAATTCACGCTGCAGCATTAACAGATGTTGATAAATGCGAGGAAAACCCTGAGCTTGCTAAACTGTTAAATTACGAAGTCACTAAGGAAATTGCTAAAATCCCTGCTTACATTGTTTATATCTCTACTGATTACGTCTTCGACGGTGAGAGAGGGAATTACAGCGAAAGTGATAAGCCAAACCCAATAAACGTCTATGGCTTAACGAAGTTAATGGGAGAAGAGGCAGTAAAACAAGCTGAGAAATACTTGATTGTTAGAACAAGCACACCTTATGGCTCAAACCCTGCTAGTGGTAAAGACAATTTTGCTTTGTGGCTTTTAAAGAAATTGAAAAACAAGGAGAGAGTGAAGATTGTTAAGGATCAGATAACTTCACCAACGTTGAATACCTCTTTTGCTTTAATGCTGAAAGAGGCTATTGAAAGAGGGCTAACGGGGATTATTCATTTAGCTGATGCTTCACAAATAAGCCGTTATGATTTTTCAATTGCTTTAGCTAGAGTGTTTAACCTTGATGAAAGTCTAATTACGCCAATTTCAATGAGCGAGCTAAAATGGAAAGCAAAAAGGCCTAAAAACTCGTCATTAAACGTGGAAAAAGCTATGAAATTGCTGAACAATAAGCCTTTAACTGTTTATGAAGCGTTAAAGAGATTGAAAGAGGAGATGAGTGAGTAGTTTCAGCCCCGTGTCTAAGTTTAAATATTAGCTGGAGAAAGAGATGCTACATGAGTGTTTACGATTACATTCTAGCCCTTCTTAAGGTAGCAAAAGAAGAGAAAGCAGAAGTAACAGCAATTAAGCTTCAGAAGATTTTCTTTATTCTAGAAAAAGAGAAAAACATTAACTTAGGGTTAAACTTTAAACCTTACTTGTTCGGCCCTTATTCGGAAAAGCTACAGAATGCTCTATACGAGCTAACCAATAAAGGTCTTGTCAAGATAAACTATGAGGATGTAAAGAATTTGGCAAGAGTGACTATAGGATACAAAGAGTCTTATGAACTTGCTAAGGATATAAAAATTGATGTTAGCGAAGATATACTCACGTTCTTTAAGCAATGTGTGAAGAAAAGCAGAAACGAAATACTCAGATACGTATATGAAAAATACCCAGAATACTCCTTGTCAAATGCAGTTCTGTAAAATATTTAATGTCTCTTGATAAACTAGAATCATGCCATTTAAGTTCATAAAAACCGAAATCCCAGAAGTCATTTTTATTGAATCAACTGTTTTCAACGACAACAGAGGGTTTTTTGAAGAGTTATATAAAGAGAGCGACTTCCTTAATTACATCCCTTGCAGGTTCCCCCAAGTAAATCACTCCTTTTCAAGAAAGGGGGTTCTTCGTGGATTGCACTTCCAAATAATGCCAAAGCCTCAAGGCAAATTAGTTACAGTTATTTCTGGCAGAATTTATGACGTTGCAGTAGACTTAAGAAAAGGTTCACCAACATACAAGAAGTGGGTTGCTGTTGAACTAACCCCGGGTAAAATGTTATGGATCCCTGCAGGTTTTGCTCACGGCTTTGTAGCCTTAGAGGACTCTCATGTAGTTTATTTTGTAACTAGGGAGTTCTCTAAAGAGCACGACTCTGGAGTTTATTGGAAAGACCCAGAAATAAATGTGAAGTGGCCTATTGAAAATCCTATACTTTCAGAGAAGGACAAAAAGCTACCCTTGTTAAGGGAGTCAAATGCTAACTTTGAGTATGGGATGAGCCCTTGCTAGTCCAAAATCACTGTTGACCTATCGCCAACAATTAGCTTATAAGACTTCGGAACCCTATTATCTTGTGTTATTACAACGTTGTTTCCAATTATGCTGTCAGAAATCCTATTTTTAACGTTCTCAATCCTTACTTCTTTCATTATTATGCTGTTTTCAACCTCAACGTTCTTTAAAACACTGCCATCACCAATTGAAGTGTAAGGCCCTACATAAACGTTAGGGCCGATGACGCAGTTTTTGCCAATTATTGCTGGGCCTCTAATTAATACGTTGTCCTCTATTACTGTTCCTTCACCAATTACAACTCTTCCCTCAATTCTTGCGTTGTCACTCACCTTTCCCCTTATGTCAGTCTGAATTTCATCTAGCACAAGTCTATTTGCCTCTAGCAAGTCATCTGGCTTACCAGTGTCTTTCCACCAACCTTTCACTTCAATTACTTCAACTTTTCTTCCGTCATTAACCATTAACTGAATTGCGTCAGTGATTTCATATTCCCCTCTCCAACTTGGCTTTAGCTTTTTGACATATTGGAAGATAACTGGAGAAAAAACGTAAACGCCAACAAGAGCTAGGTTTGATGGTGGTTCTTTTGGTTTTTCAATAAGCTTTTTAGGTTTCCCCCTCTCATCTAAAACTACAACTCCATATTGCCTTGGGTCTTTAACTTTTGCAACCCCTATAACTGCATCTGCGTTTGTTTCTTCAAACCTCTTTATGAACTCTAATATGCCGCCTTTTAACAAATTATCCCCTAAATGCATTACAAATGGCTCATCCTTTAAATATGGCTCAGAAATCATAACTGCATGTGCAAGACCTAGAGGTTCTGGCTGTTCAATATAGTTAACTTTTATGTTATAGGCAGAGCCGTCACCAATAATGTTTACTATACCCTCTTTTAGTGGGCCAATGATTACGTTTACTTCCTTTATTCCAGCATTTACTAAGTTTTCTAGAGCATAAAGAACCATTGGCTTATTTGCAATTGGCAATGTGTGCTTATTTCCTGTATAAGTTAATGGTCTTAATCTAGTCCCTAAACCGCCAGCTAGTAATAATCCTTTCATATTTTAGAGTATGAGAAGAATTTAATAAATTTTTTGAATTAAAATACTAACCTGCAGAATTTCATCTTCCAATTCCAAAAACAATATATATTTGTTTGGTACCAAATTTTTACGTGGAAAGAAATCAGCTTGACATTGCCCTTCTTTTAATTTCAAGGATAAATAGAAGTATTGCAGCAGGGCTAATTGCAGTTATAATTGGCTTATATTTCCTTCATATAGGTTTGTCCATAGTTCAAATTGGAATATTATTTGGCATAGGAGCATTTGTTTCTCCCTTAATTGCGTTTGCTTTTTCTATTTATGCGGATATGAAGGACAGAAAATTAGCGCTGTTAGTAACTTTGGTTTTCCTTCCTTTAAGTCTTTTAATTTTGTTATTGACAAAGAATTTCTACTTGCTTACTGTTGCATCAGCACTTGGAGGATTTGGAATTGCTGGTGGTCTAGTAGGGGGAGGAGTTGGTGCTGTTGTAGCCCCAATACAAAACGCAGTCTTAACTGAAAAGACAACACCAGAGAATAGAACTAAGGTTTTTTCCTATTTTACATTAGTATCTAATTATGCTGGATCGGCAGGAGCATTATTAAGTTATATAAAGGACTATCACGAACTATTTGTTATAAGCCTTATTTTGTCTTTAATCTCCTTTCTTGTTTCGATACCAATAAGGGTATCTCCAGTTAAAAGAGAGGTAAAAAACAAAACGCGGAATAATAATGATAACTCAATAATCAAAAAGTTCACAATTACTGGACTGTTTAATGGAATAGCACAAGGTCTTATAACGCCTTTTATTCCTATTATTTTTAAAAAGTTTTACTTCTTAACACAGGGAGAAATAGGTTTTATTGTTTTTATAGGTGGTATAGTTTCTGCCACAGTGATGTTTTTAACGCCATATTTTACTGAACTTCTTGGCTTTGTAAAGTTTATAATCACAACTAGGGCTATATCCTCTTTTCTTGTTTTAATATTCCCGTTCTTACATATACCTTTATTCGCTGAAATAGATTACATTGCATTTACTACATTTAGAGTTTTCGCTTTACCTTCTCAACAAGCTCTTATGATGAATTTAGTGAGTGAGAGGAGAAGGGCTACAGCTAGCGGAATAAACCAAACTGCAAGACTTTTGGCATCTGCAACATCAACAACTGCTTCAGGATTTCTCTTGACATTAGCCTTATTTTTCCCATTTGTTTCGTCATTTATAGTAAATATAATAAATTTGTATTTGTACTATAAGTTCTTTTGGAATATCCCGGAGGCACAAGCTAAGAAGAAAGTAAAAGTTATAGCCGCATCAGAGTGATGAAAACTAAACTCGCAAACTACTCTAACTCGTCTATAACTCTGCTGAAGCCTTTTACTTCAGACAACGGCCTACCAGTCGCATTCCTTGTAACAGCTAAAATCTCTGCGACTATACTTAAAGCAATTTCTTTCTCCGTCTTTGCCCCAATATCTAATCCTGCAGGTATTCTTAATCTTTTTAATTTTTCTTTTGGTATTCCTGCTTTTAGAAGCCTTTTCATTATTTCTTTTGCCCTTTTTATACTCATTACCACAGCAATCTCCTTTGCACCACCATAAATTGATTTCATTATAGCCCATGTATCATATACATGCCTAGTAGCTACAACAACATATGCATCTTTAACAACTTCATCTGGAACTTGAAAAGTAGTGCCTTTTATAACTCTATCTGCCTCATATTGGGTGTCATCTGCAAAAGGATCAACAACTGTCACATTAAATCCTAAATCTTTTAAATATCTCGCTAAAAATGGTGCTATTGAAAGACTTCTTCCAACGCATTTTGATGCATCAACCCTTACAGTATCTCTATCGCAGAAAACAGGCTCTTCAATTTCTGCCTCTCTACTTGAAGTAAAAATAACGATATTCACAAAAGAAAAAAGAAAAATAAAAAATAAAAAGCTTTTAGCTCAAAAATTTCTCTTTAGTCTTCTCCATAAATCTCCTTAATTTGTGCTGTTACCTTATCAAGGGCCTGCTTCTTTTCTTTATACTCTTTAAGTAATTCTAATAACTTCCTTCCTTTATCTGTTAAATAGTATAGACCGTCTTTTTGGATAATTAACTCTTTTTCTACTAACTTGTTAATGTAGTTGTTTGTTAATTCATAGCTTAAATTTGCCTTATACATTAGCCATGTTTTCTTTGCTCCATTCTCGCATTGGCTTAGTATATCATGTATAATTTCATACCTTGTCCTCTTTTTTCTTCCAGTTTGGACTTCTGACATCAAGTATATCTAATCAAAAGAAGCTTATAAATTTTATTTCTAAATTGATAGTGGAGCAAAAGGAGTTTTCCGAATACATTTTTATCTATAGTTCAACGCTATATACAAACAAGAGAAAGGTAATATTATTTTTATATCTCATACATCAATATGTCGGTTTGAAAGTATAAATTAAAGGAATGAATTTTAAGCAAAACCTGTTGCGATATATTACTTCGCTCTAAAAGTTCAATGAATTTTGAAAGTATTTAACTTAGAGATTGAATAATTACTTATGGATCAGGTTAAAAAATTAAGAATAGTTGTTTTAAGCGACAATTTTACTAGCACAATAATACCGCCATTAATAGGAGAATGGGGATTTTCCGCTTATATTGAAGCTGATGAAACAAAAATACTTTATGACGTTGGCAATTCTGGCTTGCCAGTACTTTATAACGCTAAGCTCTTAGGCATAGATTTGTCAAGCATAGATTATATTATTCTAAGCCATGGTCATTCTGACCATACTGGGGGTTTAAAAAATGAGGAATTACTAAAACTAATAAAAGGAAAAACGTTAATCGCACACCCCTCAATATTTGAGAAGAAGTTTCTAAACTGGGCTGGAAAACTACAATACATAGGACTTCCTTTAACTAGAGAAGAATTAGAAAAGAATTTTAATCTAATTTTAACTAGAAAACCTATTGAATTTACAAAGGGTGTAATGTTTAGTGGTGAAATAAAACGTTATGGTAACCCAGAATATAATGCTGGCTTGTTTACTTCAAAAGGGGAAGAAGGACTGGAAGTTGACCACTTATATGATGATGCGGCACTCTTTATTAACACTGCAAAAGGGCTAGTTATATTAACTGGCTGTGGTCATTCAAATGTTTTAAACATAGTAAGTTATGCAAAAGAGGTTACTGGAGTGAATAAAATTTATGCAGTGTTAGGAGGATTTCACTTGCTTTCTTCTGATGCTCAGCACGTTAATGAGGTTATTAATAAGCTTTCTTCCGAGGCTAGCAAAATTGGCCCTGCCCATTGCAGCGGCTATCTTGCTAGAGCCATTGTTGCTAAAGACAAATTTATTGACCTCGGTGTTGGAAGAAGCTTCGAGATAATCGAATGAGACACTTTCAAGTAATATTCCACCCATTTTTGCAAAATAATACCTTAAAAACTCAAGCTTTGAATAAGGCAGTTCTAAAGTTCTGCCATTATCAATAAGCACTTCTATTTTCTTTTTATTATGATCAACGAACAAAATAAAACTGTGAAAGTATAGTAGTTGAGTAAGTTGGGAAAGAGTGTAATTACCAATTAATATATTGCCTAATTCTTCAACAAAATAAGAAAGAGGAAGATTAACGTCATAAACTGTCATTGGTTTTGAAAATCTTATTTCAACTCCATCAAGAGTATTAACGCTTTTTACCTCCTTTATTTTTCCTTCATTGTAATAAATTTTTTTATCATTGGTTATAAAAAGGATTTTCACAGGATAATAACTTAATATCTTCTTTTATATTTTACCGATATAAATTCTTGATCAGCTACATAAAATGAAGAATATAAACTATAGTTGATATATATCCCTATATAGTTTATATAGTAATATAGTGTGTAATAAAATAAAAATAAAAAAGAGTTATTACCTCTTATTATAACATTTAATTATGCTAGAAGGCATTGAAATTTCTGAAGGGGAAAGGGAAGATTTCCTAGGATTTAAAATAAAGCCGAAATTCATTGCTTATCCTAAAGATGAAGAGGAAGTAGTAAGAATTGTCAACTATGCTAGAGAAACAAAAACCCCAATAGTAGTTTGGGGAGCAGGAACAAGCTTATCTGGGCATTTAATGTGTGAAGGTTGTATTTTGGTTGACGTAAGCAAGTATATGAATAAAATTCTTGAAATAAATGATATTGATTGGTATGCTAGGGTTCAGCCTGGAGTAAACCTTGGATACTTACAGAGAAAATTAGAAGAACAAGGATTTTACTTCCCGCCAGACCCCGGAAGTTATTTATTATGTACAGTAGGAGGGGCAGTAGCAAACGGGGCAGGAGGAATGAGAGGGGTAAAATATGGAAGCATTAGTGAATGGGTATTGGCACTGAAAGTTGTATTACCTAATGGAAAAATAGTAAAAATAGGAGAGCCACTAAGAAAGAATAGGGCTGGATATGATTTAGTGCATTTATTCGTAGGAAGTGAAGGAACTCTTGGAATAATAACTGAAATTTGGCTGAGAATTATTCCAAAACCAAAAAGAAAGACTTACACAGTCCTTGCATACATGAATAGCTTAGAAGACACCGCAGAAGTAATAAAAGAGCTAAGAAAAAGAAAAATAATGCCAGAGCTTGCTGAATATATGGATCTAGAGGTAATAAAAGCTTTAAATAAACACTTAAATGCTAACCTCAAAGAGAGTGAGGGAGGTGCTTTACTGATTACGGTTGAAGAAGACTATTTGGAAGATTTAAAGTCAGTTCTAGGAGAAAGAGAATATAAAATCGCAGAAGGAGAGGAAGCAGAAAAGCTTCGTTATATAAGATCGCAAAGTGCTGTAGCATTAAGAGCTGAAAGCAAACATCTGTTTGCAGAAGATATTATAGTTCCAGTCTCAAAGCTTGTAGAGGCAATAAAAAGACTGAAAGAAATTGAAAGAAAATACAACATAAAGATGCCGGTTATGGCTCACATAGGAGACGGAAACTTACACCCAAACATTATGTTAAATGACCTCTCTAAAGCTGAAGCTATATTTGAGGAAGTTGCTAGGCTTGCGATAGAATTAGACGGATCAATAACCGCTGAGCATGGAATAGGAGTTCAAAAAGCAAAACTATTAGCAGAGCAGATAGTAAAACATAATGGGGAAGATGTATTGAAAATAATGAAAGGTATTAAAGATTTAATTGATCCTTACGATATAATGAATCCTAATAAATATGTCGAATTAGCTTATAAGCTGTGGGAGAAGAAATGAGAGCCTTATTCCCTGGTAGATTTCAACCATTTCATTTAGGTCATTTAGCTGTTGTAGAACTGTTGCTTTCAAAATATGATGAGGTCATAATTCTTATAGGCAGTGGAAAAGACAGCCACACAATTTATAATCCATTTACTGCTGGAGAAAGGCTTGAGATGATTAAATCTGCTTTAAAAGAGTATAACGAGGATTTTAAGAGGATAACTATTTTCCCAATTCTAGAGTCATTTACTGGAAAAATTTGGATAAGAGAAGTAGAGCAATATTCTCCTAAATTTGATGTAGTTGTAAGTGGGAATCCTTTAGTAATAACAACAGCAAAAGAGGCCGGTTATTTAGTTGATATTCCACCAATGTTTAATAGAGATGTATATAACGCAACTAAAATAAGAAAACTAATGATAGAAGGTAAAGAAGAAGAATGGAAAGAACTAGTTCCTAGAAGTGTTTATTCGATAATTAAAAGGATAAAGGGAGATGAAAGATTAAGGGAGATAGCTAGGAGCGATTACTGATTGAATTTTATTTTTTACATAATCAAGTGCTTCCCCTAAGAGTTTATAACATTCAACTTTCTCAATTTGCAATTCAGGCAATTTCCAATACTTATATCTATATTTGCAGATCTCTACAGAGAACTCATTAAGGTTAACTTTCATAGCCCATATATATTTATTTGTTACAGCTGCTGAGTATATTCTTCCTTTACTTCTGAACATATGAGCTGAATCAAGAAGCTTTGGCAGTATCTCATCTAATACATCTTTTGCGTTAATTTCATGACCGCTCATTCTTTTATCTAATAGTGATGTAATAATTAGCATAAGGTAATACTCGTTTTATTTACTAATAAATTTTGAGTAAAAGTTATGGAAAGTAAGTTAAGATTACAAAAAGTCAAAAGTCTTATCAATTTCTTTACCTATTGATAAAGAACGCTGATAAGAAGCTTCAACGGTCTTTATTATCGCAGATTTTATTCCTTCACTTTCCATTACCATTAACCCTCTAATCGTTGTCCCAGCAGGAGTTGTTACTTGATCTCTTAAAAAGATTGGATGTATATTTTCCTTTCTGAGTGTTGCCACAGTACCCTCAACCATATCAAGTATAGCTTCATAAGCTAAATCTCTTGGCATACCACAAGCTACTGCACCTAAAGCAAACGCATCAATTATTTCAGCTATAAAAGCAGGCCCACTGCCAATAATTGCAGTCCAAGCATCTAAAAGCTCTTCTGGAACCCAAAATACATTTCCAATAGTCTTAAAGATTTTTTCTATTTCCTCATCTCTTTCTTCAGATAAAGCTGTTGTAGCTTTGCCTACTATTGCATTTATGTTTGGCATTGCTCTATATACTTTAGCATTTGTTAACCTTTTCAAGGTGGAAATCCTTACTCCAGCCATTACAGACACCACCTTTTTCCCTTCCCATGCATTTTTACTTACTTCCCTTAATACTGAATGAAAGTGTTGAGGTTTTACTGCTAATATTATTATGTCACTTTTCCTTACAGCATAATCATTGTCTTTAGTTGCTTCTACCCCTTCTTTCTTTATTTTCTCCAAGGTTGATTCGCTTCTGCCAGTCCCTATAATCTCTACTCCTAAACTTTTCACCCCCTTTAAAATTGCATAACCTATAGTCCCTACACCAATAATTGCGATCCTCATTGCATAAAAATAATAAAGAAAGGAATTAAAAATCTAGATCTAACTCTTAAAATGGCAATTGTATTCCTCCTTGTTGTCCTTGAGGTATAAATGGCATTAGAGCAGATGCCAGTTGTTCTGCAGTCAATGTATGAAGCCAAACCCTACCGGGGCCTTTAATTGTCACAAAGAATAAACCTTCATGAGAGAAGAATATTGACCTTAATCCGCCAACTAGCTGAACATCATATTGCATTCCTTCTTGAAATGCCATTAAGTGGGAGGCCTCAACTTGAAGTATTTCCCCTGGGGCTAAGTCTTTAACTATTACTTCGCCGTAAGAATGCAGGAAGACGTTTCCAAACCCATGAAATCTAGCTAAAAATAGCCCTTCCCCACCAAACCAACCTGCAGTTAATCTAGCCAATTTAGCATCATAATTTACGCCTGGCTCAGCAGCTAAAAATGTATGTGCTTCAGCCAAAATTCCATTCCCTTGAAGAGGAATTTGAATTATTCTACTAGGGAATATGCCAGAAAGATAAACCTCTCCAGGACCATAAAATTCTGTTACAAAGAAAGAACCTCCAGTTAACGCCCTCTTTATAGCTCCAAAAAGTCCTCCCCTCATTTTAGTTTGCATTTGAACTGTTGCTTGCTTAGCAATCATATGCCCTGCATCTGCATAAATCATTTCTCCAGGGCCTAAAGTAACTTTCAAATACTGCAAATCTGCACCAAAGACTAGATATTGTGGCATATTGGTTCTTCTCTTACTCTAATATATAAGTTTTGACCCAAAAAGCTCTCGATATAATTTTTAGTTAAGATAGAAAAAGTTATTATTTGCCACATCGTAGGATTTTAAAAATCAAATTAAAAATAGTCAACTATAACCTTGTATAGGGTTTCTTTACTATATCTAGTGTAAAAGACAAATTGATTGGCATAACATAATTACGCTCTAATAATTCAGCCAATATTAATTTTAAGCTTTTAACTTAAAATGGAAAAGTATGAAGTTCATAGTAGCTCCAAGGCATAGATATATAGAGGTTGAAGGTGAAGGAAAAGAAGGAGTAATTACATTCCCCACATGGGTCCCTGGTTCATATTTTATAAGAGAGCCAGAAAAGAACGTTATCTTCCTTGAAGGCGGATATCCAATTTCAAAAAACAAATTTTGGGTAAAGGAGAAATTTAGATATCTTTATTATGCAAACTCTAAGGATCAAAGAGAAGTTGTTTCCCTTTCTAACTACTTATTCATCAATCCAGTTTCTTTATTCCCATTTCAGGATCTAAATGAGAAGTATTGCATAAAGATAAATACCTCCTGGACAGTTCACACAACCCTTAGGAAAGAGGGAGAGTGGTATTGTGCAGATAATTATGATGAATTTGCTGATTCTCCAATTCAAGCATCTCCAAACCTTAAGCTGATTAAAATTGATGATAATCACTCAATCTCTACAATAGATGAATTTGCTGAAGTTGAAAAGCTAAGGAAAGTTTTGTCAACTATTGACTCCTTCCTAGGTGATCCTCCATCCAACTATATTTTCTTTTTTAGAAGAAGCGATAAAAACTTTGGAGGGATTGAGCATAAAGAGTCGTCAGCCATAGTAGTTGACTGGGGAAGAAAGGACCTACTTTGGTTGTTTGCGCATGAATATTTCCATAGATGGAACATTAAAAAGATGAAACCTAAAGACTTAAAAATAGATTATGAACATGAAAGCTATACAGAGCTATTATGGGTAGCAGAAGGTTTGACAGATTATATAGCTTTTCTCTCTTTAGTAGAAAGTGGTTTATTATCGGCTAATGAAGGTCTTAAATCGATTGCAAATATCTTAGAAAACCTCACTTTTCCTGGAATAAAGAGAATGAGCATAGCTGAGTCATCTAAATTAACATGGATTAAGCTATATAAAAGAGATGAGAATTTCCCTAATATAGGAATATCTTACTATGATGCGGGCTTTATTGTAGGTTTGTTAATGGACTTTAGGATTAGAGAAGTAAACAAATGCAAGAAGACAATTGCTGACTTCTTTAGAGAATTATATAAAATCAAGATATATACTTACGACGATATAAAAAGAATTGCTGAAAATCTGGGAGTAGACTTTTTAGATGATTTAATCTTTAAGAGAAATCCGCCAATTTTTGATCTTCTAAGTAAATACTTAAAAGTCGATTTTGTAGATAAAGGAAAACCATATTATGGTATAAAGGTTGAAGGAAATGTAATAACTTTCGTAGAAGATGAGTCTCCTGCAGATAAAGCTGGTTTGAATATTGGAGATGAGATAGTAGCTGTTGATGGAATAAAGAATAAAACGCTTGAAGTGAAAGAAGAGGTACAACTTACGTTATCTAGAGAAGGAAGACTATTTGAAGTAAAACTAAAAGCTGGAGAAAACCCTGGACATAGAATTATGCTAAAAGGTGAAGGAGAATTATTTAAGTGCTTAATGAAAAGTGAAAAAGGAGAAGCAATGGGGGAAGAAAAAATAATTTAGCTTTTATTTATTTTAAATCCTTATCCCTTTTTTACTTCTTCTGCTGTTTTTCTAACAATTCAAGTAATTCTTTTGGAGCGTCTTTCTCGCTTACTGCTCCTCTCCCAGTCTTGCCGTTCTCGTCATAAGTGAATGATATCATCTTTCCTACTCTCCACACTTTCTTTATCTTTGATATGTCTACTTCTTTTTGCTCTCCCTTGTACTTGAACTTTACTGTTACCATTTCTGGTCAAGTAATCTTCTGTTATATCTAGTTAATTAAGATTTTCCTTTTGTTTTTGGTATTACATAATAACAATTGGCATGAGTATAACAATTATTTCAATAAATAGATTTTAACTGTATTTCCGTTAAGTAATGGAGTTCCTCCGTATTTTCCTTTTTCACTCCCTATTAGTGCGTTAATTGGCTTTCCGTCAAGGTCAATAAGATGGCTTTTGAACATGAAAACTACGTTTTCCTTCATCTTCTCATCTCTTTTGAAAATAACCTTCACTTTTCCATTCTCATTTTCCATATACCCAATTCCCTCTAGATCCTTGTTGTATGCAATAGGGAGTTGCTGAGAATAAATTTCCTTAAATTGAGAGTTTGTGTAATTTGGATGAGAAGAGAAAACAAGGTACTTCCCTTTTGGAGGGATTCTCAATTCTTCTGGCAAAGGCTTTACTTTCACTTTTTCTACTTCGACAATCTTGTTAATTTTTACAATTTTCTTTTCCTTTAACTCAGCTAAAGAGACTCCCGTGCCCTTTATTGCAACATCTACTGCTTTCCACTCATCTTCCTCTATTAGAGGATGAGAAGAAATTCCGTATTCCTTGGCAAGCATTCTCATTAACTCAACTTCGCTAACTCCTCTCCTTTTAGCTATTGGTTCATTATAAACAAGATAATTATGCCAATAGCTATATACAACATCATATTTTTCCAAAAACGTAGGAGCTGGAAGGACAACATTTGCTATTTTACTTGTCTCATCCCAGAAGGGGGTATGAGAAACTAGAAAAACTATCCCTTCTTCTACAGCCTCTTTAATTCTGTCAGCCCCTGGCAAAGAGTGAATAGGGTTTGCGTTCCAACTAAATATAAACTTTATTTTCCCTTCTTCAACTTCTTTCCCCACTTCAGCCATTCCAACAATTCTACTGGGCTTCGAAATGTGAAGCCCTCTAAGATAAGAAAAGTCAATCCCCCATCCTTGACTATTTGAATAGAAAAATCCTCTTTTCATTCCTAAAAGTGCAGGGATTAAAGAAATAAGTGAAATTGCATCACCACCATTAACAGTTCTACCAAGGGCAAAACCAATAATAGTTAGTGGCTTGTAATTATAGTATAACTCAGCTAACTCCTTAATTTGCTCTTCTTTAAGCCCAGTGACTTCCTCAATCAAAGTCATTTCATATTTGTTTACATAATCTTTCAAGGCTTCAACGTCATCAAGTAAGGAAGGGTCATAGAGCCCCTTGTTAAAAAGGACTTTAATTATTCCAATTGCTAAGAAGGCATCTGAGCCAGGATTTACAATATAAGCCTTTTCACTTCTTTTTGCTGTCTCGCTAAGCCTAACATCAATTGTTATTTTATACTTATCTTTCAATAGTCTCCAACCGTGAATAAAAGAGAAAACTGCCTCAGAACCCCAAAATACTACTGCTTTATATTTCAAAAATTCCTCTGGTAAAGCACCAAATGAAGTGCCATAATGAAGTTTTATTGCCTCATGCCCCTCAGCAGAACAAATCGAATAATCTGTAGATGCAGAACCTATTGTGTTCCAAAACCTTGCAGGATAATACCAAGTTAAAAGTCCTTGATTACCGTCGTAGTCAACGTGAATTATTTCCTCTTTCTTTAACTCTTTTAGTTTTTTCGCAACAAGGCGTACAGCTTCCTCGACAGGAACTTCTTTACCGTCAATATATGCTGCTTCAACTCTATTTTTCTCATTTCTTTTAAGGTCTGCAATGCCCCTTGAGCAAGTAAAGCCGTTAATTGGGAAAATGTTCAATGGCTTGTATTTCTCATCAAATATGCAAGTATCGTAACAGTCCCTTGTGCACGCAATCATTACGCTTTAATACTTAAACACGTGATAATAAAATTAGTGATGTGAGCGGCCGTAGCGGATTGATGAAGAGATTCCTTTAAGCTGAGACATAATTTTACTATTTGTACATAGCTTGAGATTACTCATTCAGCCAAAGAGTCTTAGGTAAGCACAGAAAATGAAGATATAGGAAATAAAACAATGTTGTCTTATTATTTAAGATTACGATAATAGTTGTGCATAGATGAGAATTTTCTAAGTTGTTAGCAACTAGGCATATCTTTTGTGACAAGAAAGCCTTTCTAATTTCTTTATGCAAAAGTCACGCTTTACCTTGCCATTACATTGCCTCATTAATTATTTTTCAACTTCTATTACCCATTTTTTAACAAGATAACCAAACAAAACACCACCAATTATAGTTGTTAATAACGCCATTATTACAAGTTGAGAAAATTGATCAGTTGTAAAAACAGAAGACGTTAGCCCTAAAGTTGCTATAACTAATCCTAATTCTCCTCTAGGTATCATTCCAACTGAGGCTATAATTGACTCTTTTGCGCTTTTTGTATATATAAATGCAAATGGCAAAATCCCTGCTATTTTGCCTACTGAAGCTAAAAGTGTCATGAGCAAACCTAAAATTACATCATTTAAATTTGCAAAAGTTGAAATTGGAGTCTCCATACCTACGTAAATGAAGAAAATTGGACCAAATACCGCCAAAAGCGTAGAAGTAAAGGAAGAAATCTTAGATGATTTAACGCTTTCTCCTATAGCTACACCCGCAATAAATGAGGCTATAATAGGAGAAAACCCTAATAAAAGCATTAGAAAGACCAAAAGAAAAAGGATGAAGAGGGAAACGTAATTTATTAACTCGTCTCTCACATGAGATAAAACCCTTGGAATTATAAAAACTGAAAGAAGGAGAATTATTAACCATGAGAGAACAGTAATGGCCAAGTTATATACAATATTCAAAAATGAAATTATCTTTATACTTTCTATTTCTAATACTACAGAGAGAATAACCAAAGACACAACGTCGTCTAATGCAGCAGCAGAAATCATTATCCTAGAGAAGTTTCTTTTATAGAGCTTAAAGTCCTCAATTATTGATGCAGTTGCAGCTAAGCTAGTTGCTGCGCTAGCTGCTCCCATTAATAATGAAACTTGTAAAGAATAAAACATTCTAAAAATGTAATAGACTAAAATGAATGGAATAAGGGCACCGAATGTTGCTGCTAAAAATCCTAGTAACCCAGAAGATCTCAAACTTTTAAAACCGTGAGATAGTCCGGAAGCGAAAATAAGAAGAATTACTGAGAATTCTGCAAATAGAATTAAGTAAGAGTTTATTTGAAAAAGATTTACATGAATTAGCGAGTTTAATATTCCTCCTAAAGCATAAGGACTAAGGATTATGCCAACCAAAAGTTCAGCAAAAATTGATGGTAAATAATATCTCTCCGTGAGAACTCTAACTGCTTGAGCAACGGTTAGCAAAATTGATAGCTCTAGTAGAGTAAGGTAAATGACGTCAGAGGTATTCACACTCATTCGTAAGCAATTTTATTTTTATAAAATTAGTATATATAATCAATGCCTTTATTTGGAAAATCGAAAGAAAAAATATATCACATAGATCATTTACCAGAAAAAATGAAATTTGTATTAAAGACCGTTATGGATGCAAACCTGCCCGATATTGCAAAATATTATGGACTAAACTACTTAACGCCGCGTTATGGAGAACCAATTTTCATTCCTTATGGCGACCTAAATGGAAAGTTCGATAGTTATGAAGAAGCATTTAAGAAAATTTATGAAAACATAGAAGAGAGAAAGAAAGAAGGGTATAGACAGTATAAACAATGGTATCCTAATGTTGAACTTTTAGATCATTATAGGATAGTATTTCACTCCACTGTTATTCCAGAAGAAGGGGTTATTTATGGAATTGGGGCTCACCCGCTTGGAGACTTAAGGCAAGAACTGCAAATTGAGGGAAATGATATAATAGTCATTGGGATGGCTGTTAGGGTTAAAAACGCTAAGTATTTTGACTTTCTAAAAGATAGAAGAAAAGAAATAATTGACGCCTATAACTTCCTTTACTCAGAGTTCCATACGAAGTACGATAAAGACAAGGTTTATGTTGAAGAAGTTGCAACGTATTATATGAACAAGTTCTTCGAAGTTGTTGATTCTTATTTTAAGGGGCTAACGTTTACTAACAATTTAAAAGGAGAAGTAGCTGTAGTCCCACTCTTTAGCTCTCAAGCAAAGAGAGATGGAAAAATTGTGGATCTGTGGAAAGAATATTATAAGAAATATTTTGAGGAAGGAAGTTACTATAAGTTTGAAGCAATAAGGGCAATTTATAATGAGGAGTTTGTAAATAAAATTCTTTCTCAGGTGAGAGACAACTTTGAAAAGATAGTGGTAGTTGGAGAAGGAAAAAAGCCTAAAGTACCAGAAGTATTAAAAGATTTGAAAATAGTGAAAGAAGAGGCAAACTATATAGTTTTGCAAAAACAGTAAGAAAGGATTTTGTCTTATCTTTAAAATAATCTTTTTAAGTTTAAAGAAGGAATAAATCAAATATGAATTTAAGGGATAGAGTACTTGCATACCTTTATGAAAGAAAGAGCGCTACTGTTGAGGAAATAGCAAGAGCTTTACGTAAAGAAAAAGATTATGTTCAAGCAACACTTAGGGTACTAGAAAATGAAAAGTTGGTTAGGAAAACTCAGAAAGGACTAATATTTAAAAAGACCGTATATGAATTAACACCAACTGGGTTAGAAGAAGCTTCAAATGCCTATCAAAAATTAAAAGAAAAAGCGAACCAACTAAGAAATATAATATTGCAAGGGAATCAAGTACCTCAAGAATTTATTGATTTGATCCCGCTAATGCTCACTTTGTCTTTAATAGAAACAGCGTTAATACAACAAATAATGTTATCTGATATCTTAAACTGGATGTAAAACAAAAGAAAAGAAGAAAGAGAAAGAAAAAAGAAGTTTACTTTTCTTGTTTGCCTATTGTTGGGGGCTTAACTTCTTCTTCAAAGTCCTTCTCAGTAATTATACCATAAGGTCTCCATCCAATAAGATATGCAATTGCAGAACCGATCCCTGCTATAAGTAAGTTTATCGCTAATGCAATCAAGGCTATAAATATAGGGCCTAATGGTGTTGCGAATAATGATGTTTCTAATGCGGTATAATGATATACATAGAAATTAACGTAAACTGTTAGGCCTACACCACTTATTATCCCAGCTGCCCATCCTGTTAATGTTGAATATTTCTCTAATTTATTAGTAAATAAACCTAAGAAAACTGCTGGTAAAGTTTGAGTAATAATTATACCTCCTAGTAATTGCAACTGTATAGCATAAGTAGGTGGAACCACAAAGACAAAAGCTAATGCAATAAACTTATATATTGCTGCTGCAATTTTTGCCCATCTTGCCTCACTTTGAGGAGTTAACTTAACAAATTCTCCAACTACATTTCTTATAAATAGGTTCGCTACACCTATTGACATTATTGCTGCTGGGACTAGACCACCGACAAATATAGCTAAAAACGCCAAACCAGTAAACCAATCTGGTGTAGTCGCAGCAACTAAAGCAGGAACTACATATGCACCGTTATGAGTAGTTAATACTAGATGCAAAGCTGCTGGAACATTAAATATAAGTAAACCGAATAAGGCTAGTAAAGCTAAACCAATACCATAAAGTGGCAGAAAAGCAGTACCAATTTTTAGTTTTTCTCTATCTTGAGCTGCTAAAGAGCCATTTATTGCATGCGGATATAAATATAGAGCAAGCGCACTTCCTAAAGCTAAAGTCCAATATGCCGAGTAAAGTTTAGACGACAAGAAGTAGTAATTCATCTTAGGCAAAACTGTATGTGCAATAGCTAGAGCTTTAGCGAAGTTTCCATAATTCACTAAAGCAACTATTATTGTTACTATAACTGTAATCCATATTAGAATATCTTTAAACACTCCATCTAATGTAGCACCTCTTAAGCCAGAAGTAAATGTGAAAGCGGCTAGTATAATAAACGCGAGTGTTAAAGCAAGATCACTAACTATCTTACTTGATACTCCCAGACCAAGTAATAATACTCCTAAGACTGCCTGCATTCCAATTATCTGTAAGGCAACATATGGTAACTCTGCTACTACTCCAGTTAATGCTACTGCAATAGCCAGGGCTTTACTGTTAAATCTATCCCTTACAAAATCAGCAGCAGTTACATATCCTCTGTTTTTTGCTACAGTCCATAATCTGGGCATTGTAAGCAATGCTACACCAAAAGTCCATGCTACATAGGGTACTGCAAAAAAGTATATAGGGCCTTTTGCAAAGAAGGCTGAAGGTACAGCAATGAAAGTATAAGCAGTATATAAATCTGCACCTACTAAGAACCATACTAAAGCTGCACCTAATCTTCTACCAGCAAGGCCCCATTCATCAAGTCTGCTTAAATCTCCTCTTCTCCATCTACTACCATAAAATCCTAAATAGGTGAAAACAATAAAGAGAATTAGGAAAACTGTTACTGTTACCCAATCAACATTTAATCCAGTCACCATTCTCTATCACCTCTTTACAAAAAGGGCCACAATAAGAAAGAGTACTGTACTAACTGCTAGCATTATTATTTGATATGTATAGAAAAATGGCAAGCCACCAACCGTTGGCTCTACTCTATTAAATACCGGAAAGATAGAATATAGGATTATATCTACGATTGTTGCTAGAAATATTGCCCAGTAATACAATTTCATATCGGATCAAAAACAAAAATTGCTTAAATTATTTATATGCTTTTCGCTTTTATAATGTTATAAATGTTCTATCTGATTATCTACTTCCGATCCTAGCTGATTACCAAATTATAGTTTGTTTGTACTCTTAATTTCCATTAAAAATCGGAAACGAATGTTGAAACGCAAAGCAAAATAGCTAGAAATGTTCTTCTCTTAAGAATTATGGCATTTAATTTGGCTTTATATATCTCTTTTTGCATAAAATATTTGAGCAAATAATTTAGTACTCTGTAAAATAGAATAAGAAGTTCTAATAATGAAGAAGAATTTATTGATTTTATAGGAAAAATTTAAAAAATTTTAATAAAGATTCGATGTATATAAAGTAAATAAATCTAGCTAGTTCATTAAAATAACCAGAACTATTAGACTATAATGAAACACAAAAAAGGTTTTATATCAGCTAGGAGGACCTTATCTTCATCCTTCCGAACTCGGCAAAATCATCATTACTTTTATTTTGTTTTTCAACTAACTTATACTCATGGAATGTGATAAAGTTGGCGATATGTTGTTAACTTCTACTTTTGCAATAGCCTTTACTGGAGCAGGGATAAGTACAGCCTCTGGCATTCCAGACTTTAGAGGACCAAATGGTTTGTGGAAAAAATATTCGCCAGAAATAGCTACAGTAGAGTATTTTAATAGAGATCCTAAAGGTTTTTGGGAATTTTATTCTTTGAGAATGAGAGGCCTTTTCACTGCCTTACCGAATAAAGCGCATTATGCTTTAGCGGAACTTGAAAAAATGGGCCTAATCAAATACGTTATAACACAAAACGTTGATGGGCTTCATCAAATGGCAGGGTCAAAAAATGTTATAGAACTTCACGGAAATATGAGGAAATTTTACTGTGTGAAGTGTTTCAGAACTTATGATATTAAAACGGTATTAGAGAAAATAGATAAAGGTGAAATACCACCGAGATGTGAATGTGGCGGAATTATAAGGCCAGATGTAGTACTTTTTGGTGAGCCAGTTTATAATATAGGTGAGGCACTAAGCATTGCAAGCCAAAGCGATTTGGTTTTAGCAATAGGTAGTTCATTAACTGTTTATCCGGCAAATATGGTTCCGATAACTGTTAAAGAACACGGAGGAAAATTAATTATTATTAATGCTGAAGAAACAGAACTTGACTATATGGCTGATTTAGTTGTACGTGCGAGGGTAGAGGAATTCTTACCATGTGTTGTTGACTACATAAAAAGTCAATTAAAAGAAAAATAAAGTCAGACCCTACACCCGTTCTTCACAGTTCCGCCCTTATTTTTCATCATCTATTAATACTTTCTTATTATCCTAACTAAAGCTTCTGTGTCCCCTAAAGACGACAAGAGTACACCTTGAACTCCCTTGTCCTCTAATTTATAAATCATGTCAATAACTTTATTTTCATCAAAGGCTGGTTGGCCTAAAGTAAAAACTAATTCCTTATTTTTGTCTGTCCTAATAATTAAATAAGGAATTAATTT
>ERZ1684502.93-NODE-93-length-22755-cov-150.499868_pt1 | contig 22755 bp, 27 predicted proteins | sample MGYA00580192_ERZ1684502 | MGnify/ENA primary metagenome ERZ1684502 (study PRJEB41476, sample SAMN13258264) | hydrothermal vent metagenome | biome: caldera [ENVO_00000096]; feature: acid hot spring [ENVO_00002120]; material: acidic water [ENVO_01000358] | place...
ACTTCCTCTCTAACCTTTCTCGCTGATCTACTAATACCCTTTTTATATCAAGAACGCTCACACTCTTTTCTTTTTTAGTATACTAAAAAAGTCTTACGTCAAACTTTTTTAGTATACTAAAAAACTCTCTACCTCTCCCTTTCAACTATCACTTGAAGAACTGCCAAGCCCTTTATGCTATAAGCCTCTTTAACTGCATCTTCAACTTCGCTAACGTCTTCAACCAGTCTATAATATCCTCCAAAAGTCTTAACAGTCTCACCAATATTATACCTCTTAAAGTCTGCCCCAGGGAAATACTGCTTAGCCTTAGCCAAACCCTCTGGGAACACTTCTTCAACAGCCTCAGCACTTGCCAACCAACCGCCATTATCATAAATGATAACAGTAACGTTTCCTCCATAAGTTGCTACAGCATAGTAAAACGCTTCTGGCACACCGAAAATAAATGCTCCGTCACCAACAGTTGCAACAACTTTCCTTCCAGTTAAAGAAATTCCGAAGGAAGCCCCTAAAGCCCAGCCTAAATGACCAAATGATGGGTCAGCGAAATACTGACCAAAATGAAGATTTGCATATTTAGGGTTAAACGGATATTCGTTCAAGATAACGTCTTCCTTGTTAATTACCTTTCCAATTACATAACTCAAATACCTAGGGTGAATAGTCCTCTTTTTGCTCAACCTTTCAATCTCCTCTTTCTTCCTTTCCTCTTGTTTCATCCTCATCTCCCTAACTTTCTCATACCACTCCTCTTTCCTTTTCACTGAAAGCTGGTCAAAGAACTCTGAAACTGAAGATTGAACACATAAATCGCAAGGAAAGCCGTAAAATGGAATGTAAGAGTAAGATGGGTCTACGTCAACTTTGATTATTTTGCCTTTAAATTCAACTTTCTTTGGAATGTAAGGCACTTCTGCCTCAACTACAATTGCTAAATCGACAGACGATAAATCGACATAGTCTAACCCCAGATCACCCTCATAGTTCACAACTTCCCCCACATAATTAAGAACTGGAATTCCAGAGGAGTCTGCAAAACGTTTTAAGCTATCAAACCATTCCCTCTTTCTTCCAGCCCTCCAAGTTATTATTACTGGCCTTTCGCTCTCCTCAATCATCTTCTTTGCCTTTTCTAAATCTTCTCTTCTAACTCCGGGCTCAAATGTTGACGTTCTCACTTTTCTATATTCCCCTTTCTCAACGCTAACCTCCCTAGGGATTTCTATATATACTGGTCCTTGAGGCTCGCTGAAGGCTAATTGGTAAGCCCTAGCTAAAACTTCTGGAATTTGTTCAACTCTCCTTATTTCAAAGTCGTATTTAACCCATTGTCTAACTACTTCACCTTGATCTTTAGCCTCTTGAGTCCAGTGAATCCTTAAGTTCCTGCTTGCTGTTGACCCTTTTTCAGTGTAAGGGGATCTGCCGGCAATAACAATAAGGGGGATTCTTGAAGTGTATGCATTAGCTATCATTCCTAAAGCGTTCATCGTTCCAGGCAGTGTGTGAACTGCGACAACCCCTATTTTCCCTGCCAAAGAATAACCAATTGCGGCTGCTGTAGCAGTTATTTCGTGGGGGACTATTACAAAATCTGGTAAAGAATCGTCTCTCACTTTCTCTTCAATAAACGCTGCATAATCAGTTCCAGAGACTATGAATATTTTATCAACGCCTAAATCTTTTAACCCTCTTAAAATAAGTCTAGCCCCACTATCCATACTAAGGTGATGATTTGCTTAGTAAAAAGTTTAATTGATTGGGAGTTGTTGCTGAAAAGTTTTTAACTTTGCTTATTTTTCATTACTTCTTCAAGCAACTCCATTGGCGTTGGATCCCTGCCTAACTTTCTCTTCAGCTCATTAACTAAGTTATCCATAAACTCTTTTACTTTCTTACCAGCAATGCAATAATCTGGAACTATAAAATCTGGTACTCCGCCTTTATAGTTTTGTATAACAAGCTGAAGTTCATCTTCAATAGCAAAGGGGTATGATAAGCAAGCATAAGGCTTAAACTTATGAATACTGCAAGCCCATCCTTCTTGGAAAGGGCAAGGCCTAGAAAGCAAATAAACTCCGTTCTCCCTTTTTAACTTAGATAACTCATCTTTCGTTAATCTCTTTTTTAACTCCTTATAATCAAAGTCGTATACAGGCACTGGGTTTCCAAGTTTGCAACACTTTCCTCCGCATTCCTCACAGTATTTCCCTAAATTAAGAATGTTGTTCATAACAAATTGGTAAAGCAAAGAGTACATAGCGTATCTCGTCAAGGGGATGTCATACTTTTCAAGAAAGGCAAATACCTCCTTTAAGGCTTTAATATCCCCTTCTAAAGCCTTTTTAGTCAAAAGGTGAATTTGGTTGGCATTCACTGACATACCTACTACTGTTAAAATAAAAAGTTAGTCAAGCAGTTTGAAAAGGACTATCAAGGGTAAAATGGAGATTAAAGCAACTAAATACCACAAGTTAGTGAGAGAGACGTAAGGCAAAAGCAGTTCTAGTGAGCCCAAGCCAATCTGCAACGAATTTGTTTCAGCTAAAGCTAAAGAGGAATTCTCGCTCCCAACTTCCTTAATTACATAAGCATATATAATTGATATTGACATTTCGTTAAAGACCCCTAAGATTACAAGGCCGATGAAAAAGTAATTGTAAAGCAAAAGTACTGGCAAAACGCCAAGCAAGCTAGAAATGACTATTCTATCCCTTTCCTTCAGCCTATTCATAATGAAACTTGAAGAACCTCCAATAAAAGAGGATAAAAGAAGAATTGAGGAAATTGATCCAATAATTACAGATGACTTATGAAAAACATAGTAAGCAAAAGATGGGAAGTACTCACTAACTACATAATAGCTTCCCCAAACTCCTGCTGTTAGTGAAGCAATAAGTATTACTTTCTTGTTTTTCAAAACGCGGAAGTCCCCCTTAAGGTTCACATAGTTGGAAAAGTAATTTATGACACCAGCAAATATTGTTAAAATCCCTAAAAGGATTGAAGAAAGTCGAAAACCTATAATTTCATCTAAAAGCCCCCAGTTTAGGCCTAAAATTCCACCTAAAGAGAACATTGCATTATAAAGCCCCATAACTAAGAGAGTTCTGCCTTCATTTAATGCAGCTAAAGTTCCACCTGCTGACGAAAAGAAAAATGAGGCTCCAAAGCCTGTTAAGCCATAAAGTGCAATGACCTCGTAAATGTTTTTGCTTAAGCCAATTAGTGCATCCGACGCCCCCATAATGATTAAGCCTAATGTATAAGTGTTTTTCATTCCCAGCTTAGTAGATATTATGCTTGCAGGGATTTGCATTATGGCTGCTGAAATGAAAAAGGAAAGAGGGATCAGATTGGCAAAGTATGAAGGGGCTGAAAAGTCCTTTAGCAAATAGGGGATATAAGGAGAGAGAAAGAACCAGCTAATTCCATAAATTGCCCTTGCCATGAGGATTGGATAGCCTTTCACACTATCTAGTGAGAATGTTAATGTTTAAAGTTATCTTGAGCTTGAAACTCTTCGCTCATTCTTTGGACTTCAAGAGAAGATAAAATGTCAAGAACTTTCCTCATATAGACTTTTACGAAATAGTATACTCGATAAGACCAAAATTCCTTATCGTTTTGTTGAATTACTCTTAAATATTCCTCCGGCTCATAATATTTAACCTCTAAGTTAATGCCGTCAACTTCTATTGTTCTTGGGACTTCCTTTTTTGAAACTAAAAGGAGAGTGTTGCCCTTAATCCCTGCAAGCATAACATACCATTTATCAACTTTGTCTAAAGCTTTAAGAACTATTTCCTTTTCATCCATAATAACCATTTTTAGTCAAAGATTAAATATCTTTTTTATAAAAAAGAAATTTAATTTAAATGCCTCAGAAGAATTTGTGAAGTCTTTATTCTTTGACGAAATTGTGTCATGTAACAAGTGCCCTAGATTAAGGGAATATGTAAAAAATAAGGAAAAACCGCCAAGATTTAGGAACTGGGAATATTGGAACAAACCAGTGCCGGGGATTGGAGATGAAAACGCAAAAATATTAATTGTTGGTTTAGCCCCAGCTTTTAATGGAGGAAATAGAACTGGAAGAGTGTTTACTGGAGATGAATCTGGAAGATGGGTGATTAAAGGGTTATACACTTTAGGTTTAAGTAACAAGGATGAGGGAGTGAGTAGAGATGACGGCCTTGAAATAAAAGAAGTTTACTTAACTAATGCTGTAAAATGCGTCCCTCCAGAAAACAAACCAACAAAAGAGGAAGTAAATAACTGCTTGCCATTCCTTAAAATGGAGATTGAAAGTTTAAAGAGATTGAAGGTTATAATAGCCCTTGGTAAGATTGCCTTTGACTCAGTCCTTTCAATATATGGAATTAAAGCAAAGTTCTATCATGGAGCAATAGTGAAACTGCCAGATAACAAAATGCTAATAGGCAGTTATCACCCAAGTGCACAAAACACAAGGACTGGCAGACTAAAATGGGAGGATTGGATAAAAATACTTAAATTGGCTTTAGATTTATCCGGGAATTAATAATCTTCAATCCTTACTTCTTTATGCCTTATAAATGTCCCCCTGCGTAAATCTTGCAAAGCTTCAATGATCTCATCTTCAGTGTTCATCACTATTGGCCCGTACCAAGCTACCGGCTCCTCTAATGGTCTGCCAGAAAGCATTATAAATCTTGCTTTTCCTTTAATAACTATTTCATCACCCCTTCTATCATAAATAACAAGGTTTCCTTTTCCAATCTCTGGCGAATTAGGGGCAAATCTTGCTTTTCCATCAACAACAAATGCCAAAACGGTATAGCCATCTTTAACATTCATTCTAAATTCCCCATCTAAATTGACATCAAAATATGTAAAGTCAACATCGCTTTTCACATTTACCGGTCCTTGAAGACCTTTATACTCACCAGCAAGAACGCTTATTTCCCCAAAATCGAACCTCTCTTTTGGCAATGACTTAATATTCCTATATGTTGGTTCTGTCATTTTCTTTTTTGCTGGCAAATTAATCCAAAGCTGTAGCCCTCTAACTGACAAGGGATTTTGATTGTATTTAGCTATTTCCACCCCTTCAAGAGGCTTAGGCATTTCTTGATGAAATATTCCACTTCCGGCAGTCATCCACTGGACTTGCCCAGGATATATTACCCCTTTGTTTCCTAGACTATCCTCATGTTCCACTTTACCCTCATAAAGCAGAGTTACAGTCTCTATTCCCCTATGAGGATGCCATGGAAAACCTACAATGTAGTCTTTAGGATCTTGGGAGCCAAAGAAGTCCAGTAAGAGGAAGGGGTCTGTAAGTTGCACTGTAGATGGGGAACCAAACACTCTGTATAGCCTTACCCCAGCACCATCAATAGTATATCTTCCTTCTAATATACCAAATATACCTCTTATCATAAACTATCATTATTTTGTTTAAATAAAAAGATAATTCAACTTAATTATGGCTATTTTTCAGAGGGCAAGTAAAGGAAAATAGCCATAAGCAAGTAAAAAACTGCAAATCAAAAAAGAGTTAACTTTATATCAGATGATAGCAGATGTTAATATAACTTCATTTCTTCTGTTGTTGTCCGCTTTGCTGTTGTTGTCCGCTCTCGCTCTTCTTCTTCTTTGCCATTTTAGGTCTGAAAAAGATATTGTCATTCTAGTTATTAAGCAATACTAAAATAAAACTTGTTAAATATTTACGCAATCTTATTCCTTTCATTTTGAACAATAATGTAATTTCTCTTCATAGAAATATGAACAGTGACAACTTTTTGTTTTCAAGTGTTGAATAATGTTTAGTTCAAGTGGAATTATGACCTTTGGTGTTACCACAAATTTCCTTAAAAAACCCTTTTCTCTTACGAGAGATTGAATTTTTATCATCTCTATATGGGTTTTTTGTAAACTCTCTCCCATTTGCCATGATAAAATATCAATTTGCCTTCTTTAGCTATTATCTTACCGTCTTTAATTACGTATAAAGGTGGTTCCATAAACCTTAGCAAATCAATTACGTCATCTGCATTTGTTATTAGCAAATTAGCTCTTTTGCCTACATCAATTCCGTAATCCGTTAAAGGCCATGCCTTAGCGCCATTATAAGTAATCAGATTCAAGGAGTAGTTTAATTCTTCCGGGGAGAGAAGTTGATCCAAGTGAATAGCCATAAACAAAACGTGGAGCATATTGCCACTGCCTAACGGATACCAAGGGTCCATTATACAATCGTGGCCAAGTGCTACGTTAATTCCAAATTTTAACATCTCTTTTACTGGTGCCATTCCCCTCCTTTTTGGGTAATTATCAAACCTACCTTGAAGTGAGACATTTATAAGCGGGTTTGGAATCACAGTAATTCCAGCTCTTGCTACATGCTCTAAAATTCTATACCTATATGCTGCATCCCATGAGTGCATTGCAGTTACATGCCCTGCAGAAACTTTGCCTTGATAGTTATATTCAATTGCATATTTTGCTACAACCTCCAAATATCTTGAGTTTGGATCGTCTGTCTCATCAACGTGGCCATCAACCATTTTGTTATACTCTTTTGCTAAATCAAATGCAAACTTGATTGACCTAACACCATCCTCTCTAGTAATCTCGTTATGAGGTATCATACCGACGTTGTTTGCACCCAGCTCAACAGCCTTTCTTAGCAGTTCATCATTGCCCTTATCAGTATATATGCCATCTTGAGGAAAGGCAGTGATTTGGATTTCAGCAATGTCCTTAACTTCCTCCTTAACCTTTAGTAAAGCCTTTAAAAGTGTAAGGGATTTCTCAGTAACATCTACATGAGTCCTAATCCAAAGGGTTCCTTGAGCAACCATTAGCTTTACAGCAGTTATCGCCCTCTTCATCACGTCATCCTCAGTCAATTTCCCTTTAACTTCCCTCCATATCCTTATCCCTTCCCATAATGTTCCAGATTTATTTATTACTGGCAAAAAGACGCTATCTAAATGAAAGTGCATATTGAAGTACGGAGGAATTACAAGGTGGTTTTCTGCATCTATTATTTCATCCTCTGATGACTTGCAGTTAAAACAAGATATTACTCCGTTTTCGACGTAAATGTCAACAATTCTTCCATCAAGAAGTTTTGCGTTTTTTATTAGCATAAGATAAAAGTTGCTCAGTTCTTTTTAACTCTGATTACCCAAACCCCATCTTCATTTTTCTCCTTTTCTACTGAATACCCCCTAAAAAGGTATGAAATGTCTAAACGAGAAAGAACGAGAAGCTCACTATTATTGTCTAATTTTTTCAAAACCTTCTTTACTTTTTCTTTTGCATCGCTTAAGTCCTCTATTGACAGCGTTATTAAGCGTTTCACATGTTTACGTAATGATAGGGGTTTAAATTCTTTATCCTATGTTTTTAGTTACTTTTTAAAAAGAGGTTTAAAAGGTAATATTAAAAGGGTTTTAAAAATTCCTTTATTTCTTGTTTTTTAGTTAAAAACTGTTTAATTGAAAACCTCTCACTGTGGCTTAAAAGCAAGCTTCATTAGCCAATAAATTGCCTTTATTACTCCAATAGTGTTATTTAAATTAATATTTGAAAACTCCATTGATTTCTTTCCTTTTGTTTGTTTCAGTTCATAGAAAATTTGGTCTATAGAACTAAACACCTTATCAATCATTAGCTTCACTATACTTTTTACAACTTTATTCTTTATTCCGCTAGTAAGGATGGGTATTAATTGCCTAGTTATCTTAAAGTCATAATTCCAAGAAATATATAGCAAGTCCCAATACTTTGATGGCAACCTCTCCATGAATGGGAATGGGTTATCCCTTATTCTAGTTGTGGCCATTGGGATTACTGGCAATGGGAAGATCCAGGCAATAAATCCATGATCTATTATCTTCTGCACTAGATCAATCGACTGTTGAACGTCTTCATCAGTCTCTTCTGGGTAGCCAATTGTCATTGTGTAACAAGGGAATATGTAATTGTCATTCATAATTGCTGTTGCATCTATAATTATGTCATGCCAGTCTTTAGGGGTCCATGGGAAAGCCTTAGCCCTCATATACTTTTCGAAGATCCTAATGCTTCCAGTCTCTAAACCAACTACTGGGGCTACTGCCCTATCAAAGCTATATCTAGCGATTTCAGCCATAGCCTTTACAGTCTTAGGGCTTTCTCTAACTGCAGGTGCTGAAATGTGTGGCCACCAAATGCCATCTACTCCCATGCTCATAACTTCAGTGAAAAGTTTAACGATCGCGTCATGGTTAACTCTCAACTTCTGAGAGCCGTAAAGCATTACGTCATCGGTGATGAACTCAACTCTGTTCCATCCACCCTTTTTGTTAACCTCAACTTCTTTCTTTATAACCTCTATAGGTATGCTCCTAAAAGTTTCTGGGGTTACTGAGCAAAATGCGCAACCCCTAGGGCAACCTCTAGTTATTTGAACTTCCCCAAGCCTTGCAGGGTTAACTATTGGTGGTATTTCCTCAACTTTAGGGTCTTTGCCTTTAACAACTGCAGGGACTTCTTGACCTTCCTCAAGCTTCTTAACAACTTCTGGCAATGTAACTTCAGCTTCGCCAATGAAAATTGTGTCAACCCACTCTGGCTTTTTGTTCAAAAGCTCCCAAGCCCCTGGCCCTCCGACAATTACTTTAAAGTTATACTTTTGCTTTAGTTTTGCAACTTTCTCTCCTAACTCCTCAAAGAACTTTGCAGTCCATGTAGCTCCACCGCCAAATAGCATTGATAACTTAAATGAGACTGGGTTAAGGCCAAAGGGGTCATGAACTGTAAGCCCAACAACTTTTGTTTTCTCACTAACGCTTTTCTCTAAATATTCTGGGGGGATGACTGCAACGTCAAAACCGTGATTTAATAGTGTAGCCTCAACTTTCCTTAAGGCATATGGGGCATAAACGGCCTTTCCTTCTTTGTCAACCTTTATTGGTGGGGTGAAGAATTTGTCCATGAAAATCCTAGGGACAAGCCTATAAGGCATGCAAGCTACATAGCCTAATACGCTGCTTCCACCATAATCAGTAAAAGACCCTCTATCTGCGGTTAAGATCACTTCCCAGCTTCTATTCATAAGATATATCTATATCACCAATTACATAAGCTTTTCTTTAATAGAATTTAAATCCAAAATTGAATAATAACACAGAAAAAGTTTCACTATATGGATTCTAATTGTTTGTAACCAAACATAAAGGAAAAAATTAATACAAGAAGAAACAAGAATTTCAAGTGGAGGACACTTTTAAGTTTCTTTTAATTTCTAGAGTGACAAGAAGCATAAGTTTGATATATGTTAGTCTGTCAATCCCCCTTTATTTGTCTTTATTAGGAATTTCCCCAGTTGATATAGGGCTTGTCGTTTTTGGAGTGGTTGGATTCTATTCTGTCCTTTCGTTCCTTTTAGGAATTTTAGGAGATAGAATTGGCTATAAGAAAACGCTAATAATAGGAGATCTTTTGCCTGCAATAGGAACCGCCTTACTTACAATAATAACAAATGTGAAATTGATTATAGCCTTACTGATTATAACTGGGATTGGCGGAGGGGCTTCTGGCGGACTAAGGGGCATGTGGAGCCCTGGGCTGTCAGCATTGGTAGCTTCTAACTGGAGAGATGAAACAGAAAGGGTTAAAAAGCTTGGTTTGTTGAGCTCTGCTGCATCCGCATCAAGTGTAGTTGGCAGTTTATTAGTTTCCTTGAAGCAATTCCTCCCATTTTCCACAGAAGAGGACTTCAGAGTTATATTTGGCTTCTCCTCTGTGCTTCTCCTAGTCTCAATTTTCTCACTCTTGTTAGTTCACGAGGAGAAAAGACCTAAGAAAACAACGAAAATAATGAAGAGGACTAGTCTTTCTTACATCTCAAAAGTCATTGCGTCAAACGTAGTTACAGGGGCTGGGATTGGGATTGCAATACCTTTATTGCCTTTATGGTTTAAATTAGCTTATCATGTGAATGACTTCGAAATAGGAATAGTTTTTACAATTTCTTATGCCTTGACTTCTCTAGGCTCGTTTTTAGCTACTAGGATAAAATTTGATCCTTTAAAAGTAGGATCGATAACTAGAGTATTGAACGGAGTTCTTTTAGTCGGCATAGCCTTTTCCCCTTGGTTTTTCTTAGCTGCTTTGCTATACGCAATTAGAGGGTTAAACGCGGGCTTTGGAGCCCCTAATAGGACTGCAGTAAATATAAGGGGAATATCGGAAGAGGATTATGGGGCAGCAACAAGCTTGCAAGGGATTTCTACCAGAATAGCTCAATTAAGTAGTGGTCTTAGCGGTTACTTGCTAGAGACTTGGATTCCTTTGCCAGAGTTTAGTGGAGGAATTTTACAAGCTATTGGCGGTTACATCTATTACAAGTTGCTGAGGGAGAGAAGACAAGTCAGCAAATGATCCAAAATTTCTTAAAATTAATTTTTATATTATTACAACTACTATCAACTATGTGCAAAGTAATTTATGGATATAAAGATTTGACGGACGAAATAAGGGATTACTTCATTCTTGACCCTACTGGCTTTAACGATCTAAAAAGGAACGTTGCATTTGATTTGAACTTCAAGATACAAAGGAAAAACTACGAGAAGCTTAGGAACCTTTATTTCACAATTTACGAAATAGATACAATAATAAGGGAGCTAAACTTCAGAATGATAAATCCAAATTTCGTTTTGCCTTCAATAATAAACAAAATAAATACTTCATTGCCTTTAACATGGAAAAATGGGGAAATAACGTTAAAAGAGCCATTAATAATTGAGACTGAAACCCAATTCGAAGATAAAACTGAGACAAACGTAAATATTGATTTATCCAGATACACTGGAATAAAGAACTTCGCTTTAAAGACAAAAGTTAAGCTTGATGGAAAGGTATTGAGGGCTGAGCTAAACCTATCTTTAAAGTTAGACAATAAAGGAATTGATAGAAGCGTAAGCGAAGAGGAAGTAAACAAGCTTTTGCAAGTTACTGCTAGGGAAGTCAATCAAAAGTCAATGATTTCCCAATCTCAGCTAGACGAAATTGGGGAAGGAATCATAGAGAGCTTAATTGAGCCCTTGCTTGAAAGAGAAAGGGAGGAGTTTGAAAGGAAAACTGGGTTAACAGATTTCATTTACATACCTTCTGATAGAGCAACCTTATTAAACGTATCTGAATCTGCACTTACCAATGAAGAAATCTCCCAGCTTTTCTCTCAAAAATGCAAATTTGCTATTTTCAGAGTAAAAGAGGGAATAAAGAAATTTAAGCCTTACTTTTCGTCTGAAGTAAAAGTACAAAATGGGGTTCTTTACTGGAAAGATGAGGCAATAACTAATGCCCCACCTAGCGTAAAGTCATTGGCTGTAATTGATGCTGAGTTATCCACAGCCACAGGCAGATCACTAGTTGTTATCGAATACCCAGAGGAATATTTAACAGATGAAGAGGTTGAAGAAGTTGCAAAAAAGCTAAGGGAGCTTAATAACTCTCACGAAGTAATTGTAATTACTGGGAGTAAAAAAATAAAGGAGGAATGCGAGAAATGATTTGCACAACAGTTAATGATAACCTAGAGTTTGAGATATTCTCAAGGGCAAAATACATTGTACTTGTTGATGAGAGAAACATGGAGGTTGTATTTAAAGAAGAGAATCCGGCATTAAAATCGCCAATGAAAAGACCTTTAGTTGCTAAAGAATGTGTAAAATTAAAAGCAGATAAGGTAATTGCTCCTCATGGCTCTTTATGCTTTCCTTCTTATCAAATATTGAAAAAGGCAAAAGTAAAGATTTTCGTCTCAAACGTTGGAGAGAAACTATCTATGGAAAATTTAAAAGAAGCTAATATGAGAGAAGTAATTTACTCGAGCTTTCTTGCAATTTATGAAAGAATTAGAGAGTAAAAGCTTGCCTCATATTTAACTAAGCAGTAGTTTTTAATAGTTTTCTACTTTATAATTTTCATATTGAAAATGCGTACTGCATTAGAACAATGGGAGATAGTGCTTAAGGGGAACAAAAAGTTCAGAAAGCTTTTGCAGAGAGAGGCAGAGAAGTTAGGGCTCTCATACACAGAAGTTCAAACGCTCTATTTCCTTAAAGAAGGTGAGAAGAACGTTACTGCCTTAGCAAATTACGCTGATGTAAATAAATCAACTATGGTTGAAGTTTTAGACAAACTTGAGAAGAAAGGGTATATAACTAGAGAAAGAGACCCTTCAGATAGAAGGGTTGTGATAGTTAAGATAACTGATGAGGGAATAAAAATCCTTGAGCAGGTTAGAGAGAAATATAAAGAGTTAATTCTCAATCTGCTTTCTAAGGTTAAAGACCCTTCTTGTGTTGTTGAGTTTTTTAACCTTTTGATAGAGGAGGCGGAAAAGGCAGAAAATATATAAGCTTTTCCCCAATCTTTTGGGAAAATTCGTTTTTATACACTCTCTTACCTTCTCTTATGGCAAGCAGTAAACTAGTAGGAATACAAGCCTTAAGGTGGATAGGACTACTTGGGTCTGCGCTGTGGGCAGGGGTCCACATAGTGCTAGCTGCTCATGCAACGTTTGGAAAAGATGTGCTAGCTACAGAGATATATTCAACGTTTTTCGCTTTTACAGCTTCCTTAGCTATAGTAGCTGCAGTAGTTTTCATTATGGGACTTAGGAACTTGTATCTTCCAGCGCTAATATTTTATGTTATTGACTTCTTATTGCTGACTGAAACTAGAACCGCACCAGCACTATTTATAGGTAAAGTTCTGCCAGTGAATATATACGTTATTGAAAGCTGGATACTTGATGTAATCTTAATTGTGGTATCTGCAGTGTTATGGAGAATTGATAAAAGCTAATCCTTTTTCTTCTTTTTTAATTATTCCAAAATAATTTTTTGAATTAAAAACAAATAGAGACTTAATTGATTAAACGTATTTTCCTCTGCCTTAGTTCGCTTAATTATAGTCCTCAGCTGAATTCACTTACCGAATCTTGTCGATTAATTCCTTTTTCATAGATTAAGGTCAGATAGGATAAAAAAGATAAAAGTATTAAACAAAAGATTTTAGTGGCGATTAATTTTGACATTTACATTTAAACATGTTGATGAGAAAGAAGAGGCAAGAATAAAACTAGATGGCTGGCCAGAAATTGTTGCTATCCACGATAAACTAGTGAGAGGAGAAAACCTTAATACTCTAGATAGAGACTGGATTAATGAACTCTCTAAAGAGACTGGATGGAGCGTAGATGACGTAATGGACGAAATTAAAAACCTTGATAAAGAACCTTCGTCTCAAGCTGAAAAATACAAACAACTATTTGAAAAATATTATGAAGAGGCATTGAAGTTAAGAGAGAAGAAAGATTATGTACAAGCTGGAGAAAAGTTATGGGGAGCAGTTACAGCTCTAATTAAATTGTATGCGTCAAAAAAGAACGTCTTTGTTTCGCATTGGAGCCATGGAGATTTGCATCAATTTGTCAAAAAATACGTTGATGAAACACCAGTAAAATTGCCCGATGGTAGTACGATAATCCCTAAAAAAGTTTTTAGAACTTTACTGAGAGAAGCCGAATCTCTTCACTCAAATTTTTATGATAACTTCATGACAGATGAGGACTTTGAAGAGACTTTCAAAATAGTTGTTGAACTAATAGAGAAAGCAAAAGAGCTTGTTAGATAGCTAAAAATAAAAACTTCTTTTCATATTTAATTATGACCGCGGGGTTTGAGTGCCTGTTAAGGCTCAATGAGAACCCTTTGTCCCCCTACGGCTCGTCGCTCGAAATAATTTTTTAATTTCTCAGCATCTACTATTTTTCGTGAATTTATTATTTATAAATCATAGAGATCTTTTTCATCCTCAAGCAGGTGGGGCTGAAAGAGTAATTTATGAGGTTGGCAGAAGGTTAGTAAAGAAGGGGATTAATGTATCATGGCTTAGTGAAGACGTCGGAAATTCCCTTGATGAATATGATGATATAAAACTTATTCACGCAGGGAACAAATACACAATTCATCTTCTATCCTTAAGATATGCTAAAAAATATGACGTTGTAATTGACAGCGTTGCTCATGCGGTCCCTTTCTTCTCTTATAAAGTAAATAAAAAGGCAATAGCTTTAGTTCATCACGTTCATCAAGACGTTGTAAAGTATGAGTTAAACCCTTTTACTGCCTTTGTCGTTAGGCAATTAGAGAAATTCGTCAAAAATTACCCCTACATAATTTCAGTTTCAAAAACTACAAAAGAAGAACTAGTCAAACGTTTTAAAATAGATGAATCTAAAATCACCGTAATTTACAACGGGATAGATCACGAATTGTATAAGCCTGGAGATAAGTCCTCTACTCCAACAGTGCTGTGGATTGGCAGGCTAAAGAGGTATAAAAACCCCCTTGATGCTGTAAAGATTTTCAAGAAGCTAAAGACAAAGGCCATGATGTTTATTGCTGGAGGTGGAGAAATGGAGGAAGAGGTTAAAAAGGCAATAAGTGGAGACAAAAACATAATTTATTTAGGAAAAGTTGATGAAAGGCAAAAGATAAAGCTTTATCAATCTTCATGGGTTCTCCTTTCCACCTCATTTATTGAAGGTTGGGGAATGACGATCGTTGAGGCAAACGCTTGCGGAACTCCAGCTGTTGCATATTCAACTGGCTCTATTCCAGAAATAGTTAAGGATGGAGTTAATGGCTATTTAGTCAACTACAAAGACATTGATAAGGCAGCAGAAATACTTGATTACATGCTTGAAGACGAAAACATAATTAAATACCTTTCTAAGAGGAGTTATGAGTCGTCACTGAAATACGATTGGAATATAACCGCTGAAGAGTATTATAAATATGTATGGAAGATAGCGAACGAGTGATAAAGGCAAGGAAGTTGCTTGAGGAATATAGAAAGAGTAAAGATGTAAAGATGTTAGAAGAGGCTATTGCCTTATTGGAAGGTAGAGAGGATATTCACAGCTTAAACCAATTAGGTTTAATTTATCTTGAAAAGGGTGAAAATAAAAAAGCAATAGAGAGCTTTGAAAAAGCGCTAAAACTTGCTAAAAGCCAAGAAGATAAAAATGTAATTAAGTTCAATTTAGCTTTAGCTCTCTTCAAGTCAAAAGATTACTTCAGAGCTTACGAAATTTTAAAAGAACTAGAAAACAGTTCTTTGAAAACATACGCGCAAAGGCTTTTAGCAAAAGTTTGTTTAGCTTTTGGCGATTTGAAACATATAGAAGAGGCAAAAGCAATTTTAGAGAGCTTTGATGAACCAACAGAGGATTTAATTGCTGTTTACATTTTCCTAGGGAGAAACGGCAAAAAAGAGTATTTAGAGAAGGCAGTAAAATATGCAGAGCTGTTAGGAAATAAAAAGTTGCTGGCAGAGGCATTGCTTTCTTATGATGATGAAGAAAAGATAGAGAAGGCATTAGGGATATTTAGGGAATTGAAAGATGTAAAGGGGGAAGCTAGAGCACTTTACAGGCTTTCCTTTTATAAGCCAGAACTGCTTTATGAAGCTTTGCAAAAGCTTGAGGAGTCTGGAGAAGGAAATGCCCAAGACAAAATCAGGCTTTTGTACGAGCTTTACAAAAGGACAAGAATAACAGATTTCCTAAAGCAATCTATTGAAATTGCAGAGAAGGAGAAAGAATATCTCTTCTTAGCAAGGGCTTATGTAGAGCTATCTAAAATAGAAAATGAAGTAGAGAATTTAAGAAAAGCTGTAAAGTATTACGAAGAGTTTATCAAAAGTAAATTCTCTTAGTCTATGTTATCTTAGCTATTACCTAATTTATCATTATCAAAAAATTATGATATTGGCAATATTTTGAACTTTATGCTAAAAATTTTGCGTGTTGCATGCCCCAGCAAACCCGGGTGAAAAAGTTTTTATACATTAAATTATAAATATAGTATAGAGAAGGGGAAATGAGGGAGTTTGAGGTGATCAAAATTGCGCTCTACCACTGCTATAGCAATATCATGGACTCTCTGGGGTATCGCTGTTTATCTTTATTCACCCTATCTGACGGTTTTTCTAAAGGGCATTGTTAAAGAAGATTTTATAGGAATTTTATACGTTTTGTCTTCAATTGCTGGGTTATTTTATGCGTTTTTACCAATAGCCAATACAAGAATTAAGGAAGTTACAATAGCTTCTCTTGCAATTTCTGGGCTAGGCTTAATACTGTTGGCTTTCTCTAACAATATAGGTTTGGTTTCAATATCAATTCTGCTATATAGCATGTACTGGGCATCAGTGCCAGTATTTTATCTATTAATGCAAGATGATGTAGCAAAAGTTTGGGCAATATCAATGACTCCAGCATTAATTATACCATTTATAGGGGGTAGGATAGTTGATTTGCTAGGGCTTAAGGGGATATTCATAACTTCCGGAGTTTTCATGGCTTTAACTGCTTTGCCATTAATTAACATTGATATAAGAGGTAGGGAAGGGCTTGAAGGGGGAGACAAAATCAACTTCATTCCTCTTATATTTACAATTCTTCCCCTTTCTATAGCCCTTCCCTACCTCTATGTGAATACTCCTTTGAGCTTAATACCAGTGATTTATGCACTAGGAGAGGGAATAGGAATAGCGATGGCTTTGTTCTTAAGCAAAGCAAAAAGAGGATTGACAATAGCACTATCAACATTTGCATTGATTTCCTTAAATAACATAATACCATTTGGTGCAATGTTTTACGGAATATCTGAGGCTTTAACAGCATTGGGAATTGATGGGATTAAAATTAGGACTTTGAAGGACTCAATGAGAGTTACTTTGGCAGAGATATTAATATGGTTAATAGGCTATGCAATAGCTACTGCCTTATTTGTCATTGCACCTTTCTTGCCAACAGCTTATGCATCACTCCTAGCAATACTGTTTGCACTAATAACGCTACTTACATTACCTAGATTTTCAAAGATAAAGATAAAGGGGATAAACGCTATCAAAAAGATGAGCTTCTTTTTAGAAACGCTTAAAGAAGGAATATTCCCATACTTCAAATTTGCATAGTTGCTGAAAGTGAGGATCAAACTTCAAGGTAAAAATTTTTTTATGAAGCTTTTGCGCTCCAGTAGGCTTTATCAAATGTGGAATTTACTAAATCTATTAGTCCTCTCAGTTCATCTATCTTCTCAACGTGAATTATTGCAGTAAATACATTAGTACCTCCGCTTTTAGCTGTAAAGAATACCTCAACTTTCTTATCCTTTATTTTATCCTTTAGTATTTCATTTACTCTATTTAATAATTTCTCTACTGGAACATCAGCATTGACTGTTATTTGCAATGGATAGATAATTGAGCTTTCAGAATCTAGCTTTTGAAACACAGTATTTCCAAGAAACGCACTGTTAGGTATTTTTATGATATTCCCATATATGCTTTTTACTTCAGTGAAAAGCACACTAACCTTTGTCACTTCACCCATAATTGGATTTCCCCAAATCCATGAAATTAAAGAAACTGAATCTCCAGGCTTTACAGTTTTGCTTGATGTAACTAAAACTCCAGAAAGCAAATTTTGCGCAACAGTTTGCACAGCTAAACCTAAAACAATGCCTCCAACTGCACCACCTACTAATACTCCAGTTAGATTTACATGAAGGACTTCAAGGATTGCTAAAACCAGTATTGTGTAAAAGACTACATCAAGAATAAATTTTACAGTCGCTGCAACGCCTTTTTCTAGTTTACTATAAAGAGAAAACGAAAGGATTTGTTGTAAGAACCTTATAATGAAATATCCGCCAATTAGCACTATAATGACGTGAATTGCTGTGTTGATCACTTCCTCATAAATTGCAATTTGAGGTATTATATCAACAAGTAGCTTTACCAAGTAAGTAATAACGAAATCTACTGCAGCTAATATTGCAATAACGAGCAATATTTTAAAAAGCTCTTGTCGGTAGCTCATGAATAATAAAAGTTCATATAGATTTAAAAGTTCTTTTTGTTTTTAGATTCTTATAAAGGCGGTAAAAGAAAATTATTAAGGCAATTTGACCAAAATCCAGTGTCAGCGTTGAAACACCATCATACTTTATCAAAAAGAAGAATGGTAAGATAATCATAACAGGCTTCCAAATGACTTCGATTAAATAAAAGTTTATGTAATTAATTATGGAAAATGAAAGGGCAGAAGCATCAATTAAAGCATTAATAAAGAAGTTTTTTGTTCCCCAAAATAGAATTGTAACAACTATAAATATCATTAGGAGAATAAACCCGGCAAATGACATGCCTACTGGTATTTGCAAATCATAACCAGGGAATAGTGTTGGCTCGTCAATTGGGGCTAGTGGAGCTAAAGCTAAAGCCAAAACTACTAATACAATTGTGAGGCCAAGAACGTAAGAGTAGTAAGTCGTTAATTTTTCAGCCATTAAGCTTTACATCAACTTAACTCTAATAAAACTTTTCTAATTACATTTAACAACTGCATAAACGCGTTAAAGGCTTCTATCACATCTTCTTTTTTCTTACCAAATATTGCAAAAGTTTCATTCCCTATACAATATTGAGGGAAAAGAAGTCCATAATTTCCGCAAAAGCGAGTAAACCTAACGTTACTCTCTATCTTAACTTCTCTTAGCTTTGTATCTACATGAATTTCTACGTTTTTGAAATAGAAAATTTCATGAGATGTTTCACCCTTTAAAACATAAAGAAGGCGAAGATAGTTTAGTTTCTCATCAGTAAAGAGAAGAGGAATTTCCAAACCCTTAAAAATTGCCTTTTTATCTTCAATTTTTACGTCAACGTTTACACATCTCTCTAGAGCTATTTCAATTACTGAGTTATTTGCGAGAGTAATTACTTTACCATCTGGAGTTTTTATTCCTATTAAACCTTCTTTGCTTTTACAAATCTCCACGAAATAATTTAAGATAGGGTAGTTTAAAATATTATTTTTATAGGTATTAAAAATGTATGTCGAGATTTTTTTAGTATTAACTTTAATTTCTACTATTTTGAGAAACTTCATTTAACTCTGAAAAATGCAAGATAATAATTTAAATGGCGATTATATAACTTCTTGTATGAACGATATTATATTTATCCTCTCCCTTCTACTATCAAGTATCATAGCAGGATTTATAGGATCTTTAACTGGCTTAGGAGGGGCTACTGTACTTGTGCCCATCTATACTTTGTTCCTTTCAATTCCAATAGAATATGCAACTGGAGCTAGTTTAATATCAACTATAGCTACATCTAGTGGGGCCGCAAGTGCCTATGTAAAAGACAGAATAACGAACGTAAGAATTGGTATGGGATTAGAAATAGCTACAACATCTGGGGCTATAGTAGGTTCCTTATTAGCTCATTATATCTATGAACATCATTTAGCTTTCATCCTTTTCATAATTTTTGGGATTGTAATTTTAACTTCTGTTTATCCGCAACTGAAAAAAGCATCTTTAGAGTTGCCTAAGCCTATTGACCCAGACTGGACTACTAGAGTATTTAAACTTTATGGGAAATACTATGATGAGGCTCTAAAAAGAGAAGTAGAATACTATGGAGTGAGGTGGTGGCTAGGAGAGATAATTATGTTCTTCGCTGGAATGATTTCTGGTTTGTTAGGCATAGGCTCTGGGGCATTAAAAGTCATTGGAATGGATTGGGCAATGAATTTGCCAATTAAAGTTAGCACTACAACAAGCAACTTCATGATTGGAGTTACTGCGGCGACAAGTAGTTCGCTATATTGGATTTTTGGATACATTCAGCCAGTAATGGCAGGGATTACAGCTATTGGAGTTTTGATAGGGTCTTATGTAGGGAGCAAAATTCTGCCAAAAATAAGGAATGTGAAGCTTAGAATGATTTTTATGTCAATACTCATTTTCTTAGGAATAGAGATGATAATTAGAGGGGTAGAATTAATGGGGTGAGAAAATGGACGTAAACGACATAATTGGCTATACTCTTCGTATAGGAGTAATTGTTAGCATTATTTTAATTGCAATAGGCTTATCCTTGATCTATAAAGAGCCAAACTTTAACGATTTAGTTTCTCCCTATTCAAGGACAAACACTTCAGTTATAAACCCTTATGCTGTGCCAATTAAGGCATTTCAAGGAGATGGTTTAGATTTAATACTTCTAGGACTAATGATTTTAATGGCTACTCCAGTTGCCAGAGTTTTAATTGGAATTATAGACTTTGCAATGAAGAGGGATAAGCTTTACACTATAATAACTATCATTGTGTTCTTTAACTTAATGCTTGCAATATTTATATTGCCCCACTTTATAAAAGGATAAATTTAAACGTCGACTTATCATTTTTACTTTATGCTTTTAGCATTTTTAGCCTCATTGCTTTTTGCATCAATAATTGCAGGACTATTAGGCTCGCTTACTGGTTTAGGTGGAGGGGTTGTTTTAACTCCAGTACTGGTTCTATTTCTAGGAGTTCCTATAGATTATGCAGTTGGCGCAAGCTTAATATCAACAATAGCCACTTCAGCCTCTTCTGGCTCTAGATATCTAAAAAGTGGATTAGCACATATGAGGATTGCAATTGCTTTAGAAATTGCAACGACAAGTGGAGCAATAACTGGCTCATTTCTTGAATACATAGTAGAAAAAGAGCATTTATTTTCTCTCCTTGACATCATATTTGGGGTTGTTCTAATCTTTTCTGTCATTCCAAATTTCATGAGAATGGGTACAGAAGTCCCTAATTATGTTGAGCCAGATGGCTTATCTGCAAAATTAAAGTTTCACGGAAAATACTATGATGAGGCGTTAAGGAGAGAAGTTCATTATCATGGCATAAGATATCACTTTGGACTTTTGGGAATGTATATTGCTGGCTTAGTTTCTGGACTTTTGGGAATTGGTTCTGGGGCGTTAAAAGTCTTGGCAATGGATTTGGGAATGAATCTGCCATTTAAAATTAGCACTGCAACTAGTAGCTTTATGATTGGGGTTACTGCAGCGACAAGCTCCGGCGTTTATTGGGCTTTGGGAATAATTAATCCTATAATTGTTGGAGTTACAATTCCCGGAGTTTTTATTGGATCTAACTTAGGCTCAAGATATTTAAACAGACTAATGAGCAGAAGGCTGAGGCAATTATTTACCTTAGTCCTTGTCGCTTTAGGTATACAATTAATTTTAAGGGGGTTGGGAATTATTGGATGAGAAGAAAGTAATTTCTACCACTTTGCGTTACGGAGTTATAATTGCATCGGCATTAGTTATTTCTGGTTTAATTGCATTTATAGTGACGAACCCTAACGCAAATGTGTACAAGTTTAATACAACAAACGTAAGTCTAACAAACTTTAAGGATCCACTAACCATTACACTTTATGGAGTTATAGCATTGATTTCAATTCCACCCCTCATAGTATTTGAGCAAATTTTGATATATGCTTCTGAAAAAGATAAAATATACATAGGGATCAGTGTGCTAGTTTTAGCTCTTATGATGTTTGCCATTTTAATTTTGCCTAGATTACTTCATATTTAAAAAGGGGAAACATAAATTATATTTGTGATTGTTTCTCAACTCATAACCAAAAAGCCTGTAACAGCAAATGAGAAAATTTCAATCAGAGAAGCTGCTAAGATAATGAAAAAGGAAGAAGTTGGTTCTATAGTTATAGTTGATGACTCTAATAAAGTTTCTGGCATTGTAACTGAAAAGGACATAGTGTACGCTGTAGCAGATGGAGTACCTTTAGATAAACCAGTTTCCGAAATAATGAGCCTAAACCCAGTTACAATTGAAGAAAACAGTGACATAAGCGAGGCAATAGCGTTAATGACTTCGAGAGAAATAAGGCATCTAATAGTAGTAGATCATGAGGGTAGAGTGAAGGGAGTTATAAGCATAAGGGATGTGGCGAAAGCTGTAAGCGCTATTGCCTTAGATCTTGCATTTTGGTAATTTTTATTAAATTGAAATAATTCTTATTTAGTAACGGAAGTTAAATAGGAAAGATTTTTAACTTATAAAAGCTATAATACTTAAGAGTGGAAACAGATGTCTAAAAGTCTAAAAGGAACTAAAACTGCAGAAAACTTAAAGCAAGGGTTTATAGGAGAGTCAATGGCAAATAGAAGATATCTGTATTTTGCAAAAAGGGCAGATGAAGAAGGATATCCAGAGATAGCTGCGTTATTAAGGAGCATAGCAGAAGGAGAAACAGCCCATGCTTTTGGTCATTTAGATTTCATAAGGCAAGGAGGATTAACAGATCCAGCAACAGATAAGCCAATTGGAACGCTAGAGGAAATGCTTGAGTCTGCAATAGCTGGAGAGACTTATGAGTGGACTCAAATGTACCCTGGATTTGCAAAAATAGCTAGAGAGGAAGGATTCCCGGAGATAGCAGAGTGGTTTGAAACTTTAGCAAGGGCAGAAAAAAGCCACGCTGAAAAGTTCCAGAACGTACTTAAGATGCTAAAAGGTGGAACATGAGGTGTATAGTTTAAATCCAGAAGATAAGTCCTTTTTTGACTCTTCTAAACTCCTTTCTGAGTTCGTAAGACAAGCATCAATTTGCCACGGCTGTAGGCTCTGCTTCAATTACTGTTTCGCGTTCCCCAAACTCTTTAAACTTACAGATGAGAAAGGGCCAAAGAATTTAACACTCAACGACCTTGAAGAAGTTGCCAATGAGTGCTTCCATTGCAAAATGTGCTACAACAACTGCCCTTATACCCCACCCCACGAGTTTGCAATGGATTTTGCAGATT